>Ga0160467_100030_pt1:0-242500 | contig 250488 bp, 207 predicted proteins | sample HID1972I_E11MG_FD_108221 | JGI IMG/M metagenome (GOLD analysis project Ga0160467, IMG submission 108221) | Enriched pill bug-associated microbial communities from UW Madison campus, WI, USA - HID1972I_E11 MG | ecosystem: Host-associated > Arthropoda: Insects > Digestive system >...
ATCCCATCGTCGCTGTGACGCTCAACCCGGAGAAAGAATCGGTCGTCGACATCGAGATCGCGGCTGCCAAAGTAAGGGCTGCAGTCGCGTAGGAACAGGCGGCAACTACGTTGACACGCGCCGAGGTGAAGAAGGCAGCTTAGTGCGACACGCAGGAAGCGTGGCGTATCAACCGAGAGAACCCTCTTCTGGATTTCTCCAGCGGCTGAGCCCAGGCAAGACCTGTCACTCAGCTTCATGCGGCGCCAATAGCCCCGAGAGCTTAAAAACCGCGTCAACGCTGCGGTTTATGTCTCGCTGATGCTCCCATTCCGGGCGTCGCCTGCGGCATCCTCTTCACTTCCAATAGACCCACAGTTTAGTGATGGCCATGGGTAACTCAGCATTCGAAAGAGTTCGCTCCGACGCATTCGAGTTAACAGAGGCTGAGCGTGCCGAGCTCGCGCACGATCTCGTCTCCAGTCTCGACGGTCCACCTGATCGGGATGCCGCACAGGAATGGGATGCAGAGATTTCGAGACGGCTCGCTGAGGTCGATGCAGGTACCGCCTCCTTGATCGATCGCAAGGAGTTCAGCAAACGTATGCGGGCACGCATGCGTCGATAGCCATGCGTATCGTGCGCATTCTGGCTGCAGCCGCAGATGAAGCGGCAGAGGCGGCCGCTTGGTATGAAAGCGAGCGATACGGACTTGGAGTGGAGTTTGAGCGAGCAATCGATGCGGCGCTTGATCTCTTGGAAGAGGATATCGTTCTGCTGACACCGGCCGTTGGAGCAGCGGCCAGCAAGCTCGGGGCGAAGCGCCTGGCGCTAAGGCGTTTTCCATACGACGTCGTAGTTCGTGAAAACGGTGACGAGATCATTGTCATCGCTTTTTGCGCACCAGGCTCGCCGACCCCGATACTGGCGCAAGCGCTTGCCTCGCAGTTGAACGATGGAGTCCTTTGATACCTACAGTTGCTATATCTGCGGCGAGACGAGCGGCGATCATCGGGGAATCTATCGTGATGCAGACGGAATATGAGCGGTCATGCCGAACTGCGAAGGCGGCGGCGTGATGGCACGAACGTCCAAGAGTCTCGCGATCTGTCTCGACAGCTCTGGCTACGAGGTTTCGCTTGAGCGCCGGAAGATCTACGTTGCGCTTGAGGATGCGGAAGCGGCCAAGCACGGTCGGATTCGCGTCATTGATGAATCACGTGCTGACTACCTGTATCCCGAGGAACGTTTCGTCGAAGCGGAACTCCCGCTTGCGACACGACGGGCGGTGATGCAGGCGTCTTAGCTGGCTGGCTCACGAGGACCAACAGCAGCTGACCGCCTGCTGGGCCTCGCGAAAGCCTCTGCCCAGTCCTCGCCCGACCGCGCGGGCTCGTCGATTGGCGCCATCGGCAGAACCTCCGTAGAATCCGCCCCTCACGCGCCCGTAGCTCAGCTGGATAGAGTGGCAGCCTCCGAAGCTGCAGGTCGTTGGTTCGAATCCAATCGGGCGCGCCACTTTCCCCGTCGGCTGCATGCACTAACGCGTTGAATGGCAAGGGCCGCCGGACGCGATGCAGTATGTCGCCACGGCGCAGCCCTGGCCCCGTCGCCCCGCGACAACCGCAGCACCTTCGACAACGGAGGCGCCATCCGCGGGGCGCCCCCGCGCCCGCAGCCGATCCTCCCGTCAAACCCCAGCGCGCACAGACTTACCCGTGCGCTCGGGCGCCGTCCCCCGACTTCGCGGAGGCCAGCTCGCCGAGAACCCCGCACCGCCAAGGCGCGATTCGGACACGCTCACCGTGCCGCCATGCCACTCCATGATCCGCTTCACGATGGCGAGACCCAGCCCGTAGCCGCGCTTGCGTCGCCCCGGTTCATCGAGCCGCACGAAGGAGCTGAAGACGCGCTCGCGGTCCACCGGAGCAATGCCGGGGCCGTCGTCGTCGACGTGCAGGTTGTAGAAGCCGTTCGGGTGGACGATGAACGCCACCGCAATCTGCTGGCGAGCGTAGCGCGTAGCGTTGTAGACGAGGTTTCTGACCACCGTTTCCATCAAGTGCACATCGCATGTGACGCGCGTGGCACTGCTTGCGACCTCACACTGGAACGCCAGGTCCGCGCGCGAGTCACGTTTGATCGATTCGACGATGGCGGGAAGGATGAGCGTGAAATCGTGCTCGGCGACGTTCAGCGCGATCTCCGCCCTCTCGAGGATCGCGTAGTCGAGCGTTGCCGTCACGAAGGCGTCGAGCTCGGCGATGTCAGTGTTGATGTTGTTCAGATGGCGGGACAGTGTTCCCGGATCCTGCACCGAGCGAGCCATCTCTAGCTCGAAGCGCATGCGCGCCAGCGGTGTGCGGATCTCGTGCGATAGCGCATTCGAGAGGTCTTTCTGCGCGCCGACCAGGCCGTCGATGCGCGTGGCCATGCGCCGGAAGGATTCCGCAAGCGCATGCACGGGTGATCGCACCCCGATGTGGGCATCGAATGTCCAGTTCCGGTTGCCGAAGCTCGTCGTCGAGCGTTCCAGTCGGCGCAGGTCGCGCGTCAGCGGCCACAGCCACGCCATGATCACGAGCGCGATGGCTGCGTAGAAGACGAATGCCAGCGTCCAGTCCAGCAGCCCGCGCTTGCCGTCGGGCGCGGCGTATCGGAAAGCGAGCACGCGCTCCTCATCCGGAAGACGCTTGAGGAGCCATTCCTTCTCGGCCGCGCGCAAGTGCGCCACGCCGCCACCGGCGAGCACGGTGAACGCGTCGTTGCCCGCAATGTCCCTGGGTTCGAAGAGCTCGAGGTCGACGCCCGTTCGCCCCGCGAGACGAGTGACGAACTCCTGCCGGCCTTCCTGCGGGACGAGGCGGAGCTGCTCTTCGACGATCGCGAGCGCTGCCTCCTGCGCCTGCCGTTCAGCGATTGCGCCGGTGCTGGTCTTTTCCGAGTACGCTTCCCACAGGCGCTCCTGGCCCCAGCTCACCGCGGCCAGCGTCACGACGATGAGCAGATAGAGCTGCAGGAAATGCCGGATCATGGGCTACCACGCGTCCGGGGCGAAGAGATAGCCGTGACCCCACACGGTTCGGATCCGTTCGGGGTCGCCGGTGTCGCCGAGCTTCTTGCGAAGATGCGAGATGCGCACGTCCAGCGTCCGGTCGAGACCGTCGTACTCGCGACGGTAGAGCTGCTGGTAGAGGGATTCGCGCGATTGGATCTCGCCGGCATGCGTGGCCAGGTGCACGAGGAGATCGAACTCGTTGCTGGAGAGCGCCACTGCCTGCCCTGCGAGCTGCACTGATCGGGCTGCGGTGTCGATCGACAACGCGCCGAATGCGAGTTTCCGGTTCTCGGGCGGGCTGGTCTTCTGGCTCCGTCTCAGCAACGCATGGATTCGAGCCACCAGCACGCGGGGCTCCACCGGCTTGATGACGAAATCATCGGCGCCGAGCTCGAGCCCCAACACGTGATCGATGTCGCTGTTGCGCGCGGTGAGGATGAGAATGGGCACACGATGAGCTGCACGCAGCTCCCGGCACACCTCGAAGCCGTTCTGCCCGGGCAGCCCCAGATCCAGCACGACCAGGTCCGGCGACCCGTTCCGCACGTGCTCGAGCACGCGGTCGCCCCGATACTCCACCGCGACTTCGAAGCCGTTGCTTTGCAGGTAACTGCGCACGAGCTCGGAAAGACGCAGGTCATCCTCGACGAGCAGCACACGCACCGGGTCAGGAGCGTTCATGCGGGCAAGTGGGACGCCACGCCGGGTGGCACGGCGGAAAGGATGTCCCAGGGCTGCCGCCGCTTGCGGCGCAGGCGAATCGCTTCCCGGATGACGGTGATGGCTTCGGAGGCGAGCACATTCTGCTGCTGCGGGTCCCTCAACTCCACGAGCAGATCGCGGTTGAACACGAGTCGCACGGTGTGCGTGCCTTCCGCATGATTTTCCCAGCAGCGCTTGACTTGCGGGTGGTCCACGATGAGCAGGCAAAGCGACTCTTCTCGAGGCGCGCGCCATTGGGCAGTGACCACGGTGTCGCAAACGTCATTGCCTGCTGCCAGCGTGCAGATTCGCGGACTCAGCTCCAGCTTGATGGCGCTCTGCGGGTCGCCCTCATTGGCCGCGACGCCGCCGCTCGCCATCACGCACGAGAGTACGCAGGCACCAAGGCGGCCCGCGATGCCGGCCGCGCTAGCGAATCCGGAAAGTGATGCCGGCAAAAACGGTCGTGACATGATTCTCGAGAACGAGCGGGCTGTTCGAAATGGCGGTGCCGAGATGTTCGTAGTGAGCCAATGCGCTCACTGTCCAGCGATCCGAGAGCGGCAGCGAGTAACTCAGTTTCATGAACGGGCTGAGTGCAGACCCGGGCTCATAGAGCTCATCGACTCCGTAGAAGTAGCGCACCACTTCGCGACTCTTCCACGTCAGGCCGGCACTGGCGACAAGCGAGCCCTTCGAGCGCGTGAGCGGGGCGGAGATGGCTGCGCGCACTTCGTAGCCATCGTGCTCGCCGGTGACTTCGCGCAGGGCGTTCAGCTGGCCCGAGAGTGCGCCGTAGCCGAACGTCCACTCCGGGCCGAGCAGGTACGTCGTGTGGCGCCGGCCGACGGGAAACTCCCGCCCTGAAGGCGGAATCGGCGAAGCGGTGGGGATGGCGTTGGTGCCGGGGATGAAGATGTTCTGCAGGTCGTTGCGGTGGAAGAACACGCGATCGTAGCCAGGCGTGGCGACGAGGTTGAACGTGTTCGTGTCGTCCTCGTGAAGCGTGAATCCCAGGTCCAGGTTCTCAAGGAAGAAGCGCCTGCCGTAGTAGCTGATGCGCGGAATCACGACCAGCGGGATGTCGGACTTGCCTGCGACGGGGTTGGAACGCTGGCCGAAGCCCAGGGACACGCCGATCTCCCACTGACCGACGACAGCGCATTCGGGTGAGGGTGCCGTGCAAGGCGGCTGCGCCGCGAACGACCGCGCGCAGACGACCAAGGCGAGCAGGAGAAATGCGCTGCGCAGGAAGAGATGCACGGTGGAGTGGGCGCGCCCGTTCGAAACAGCCCCCGATATTCGATCGCCACCGATTGTGGCAGAGCCCGCTTTCCGCATCTGTTGAGGTTTCGTACCGATCTGTAACGGAAATGTACGAAGCGCTTCGGATGACTGCCGACCAGTGCCCCGCGCGCGCCGCATTTACAAAAGCGCGACAGATTGTTCGCCGCTGCGCTTCTACGATCGGCTCACGCGCGAAGGATAAGCGCAAACACCTCACGGCGACCAGCGGAGCTCCCTCCATGACTACGGCCTCCCGATGCCTCGGAATCGGATTGTCGATCCTCATCGGCCTCGCGGCGTGTGGCGGCGGTGAAGGAAGTGACGAGGCCCTCGTGAGCGTGGACTACTCCACGCTCAGAATCGCGGAGTCACGCGCGACCCCGCTGACGTACGCACGAACTGATGAGCAGGTTCTGCGGCCTTTGCGCAACGGAATGCGACTGATGACCACGGGCGGCGTCGCCACGCTTCCCACGGCCACGCTTGGCCCGACTGCTGGCGGAGACCTCGTGCATTCCGCGACCACTCTTCAGGTCGAGGGCGTCGATGAGCCCGATTCGGTGAAGTACGACGGCCGATATCTCTTCGTGGTCCGGCCCGAGATGTCGCCCGCGTCGATGAGCCCGGCACCGTCGCCGGGTCACTTCATAGACATCGTGCGAACAGACCCGGAGACGGCCGGTGTCGCGCCGATTTCGAAGTTCCTGCTCGAGGGAGAGCGCAGCCAGGCGCCCGTGATCTACCTCCTGCAGACGCCGGAGGACGCGGCCGATCATGTGCTGGCGCTGAGCCAGAACTATCAGGGCTGGCTCATGCCGCTGCTGCCTGTTTCGTCCCTCGTCATGCAGCCGGATCGCACGACGATCCAGTTGCTGGACGTTCGCGATCCGCAGAACGTCGTGCAGAGCTGGAAGCTCGAGCTCGACGGCTGGCTTCGGGCGAGCCGCCTGATCGGCGACACGCTGTATCTCGTGAGCAGCTATCGACCGCGACTCGCAGGTTTGCTCCTGCCGGCCGATACGCCGGAGAAGCTCGCGGACAACGAACGACGCATTCGAACGAGCACCGCCAGCGATCTGATGCCCGGCTATGCGGAAGATGGTGGCGCGAAGCAACAGCTCGCCTCCTCAGACGGATGCCTCATCGCTCAACAGCTGACGAACGAGGACGCCTATACGGACCTGCTCGTCATCGCCGCCATCAACGTACGCACGCGGCGTGTGACGGATGTGAACTGCCTGAGCACGAACGTCAACGGCGTCTACATGTCCCAGGAGAGTCTCTACGTGGCCGGCACGGGGTCCGACTCTGCCGGCGGCGCGCAGATCACGGTGCTTCACAAGTTCGCGCTCGATGGTGGCGGGCTCACCTACCGGGCAACGGGTGCGGTTGCCGGGACGATCAGCTGGATGAATCCTTCGTATTTCATGGACGAGCACGAAGGCGATCTGCGCATCGTCACCTCAGCCAATGGCGCGCACCGGCTGACGGTGCTGCGTGAAACGAGCGGCCAGAATCTGATGCTCGTTTCCAGCCTGCCGAACGGCACGCGCCCGTCACCGATCGGCAAGCCAGGAGAATCCGTGTACGCCGTGCGTTTCATGAGCGAACGCGCGTACGTGGTCACCTTTCAGGTGACCGATCCGCTGTATGTCATCGACCTTCGCGACCCCGCGGATCCTCTGCTCGCGGGCGAGCTCGAAATTCCGGGATTCTCGACATACCTGCGGCCGCTAGGGAAGGATCAGGCCGAGATGCTGCTCTCCGTCGGCCAGGAAGTGGGTGTCGGCGGGCGGCGCGAGGGGATCAAGGTTCAGCTGTTCGACGTGCGCGATATCACTCGTCCGCAGGTGATCGGGACCGAGATCTTCGGCGGCGCGGGCAGCTGGAGCGACGCACTGGACGACCCGCACGCGCTCGCATTCCTTACGATGCCCGGGGCGAATGCCGGCCAGCGGTTCGCGGTGCCCATCCATGTTTTCGACACGGCTCACTCCACTGACCCGGGCCGATTCGCCTGGACCTACTCCGGCCTGCACGTGTTCGAGATACCGGGCGGCCGTGAATCGGCCCCGCAACTGCGCTTGCAAGGCGTGATCAAAACGGAGGAGCAGCCCGGCGATGCGACACCAAATCCTACCTATGCCGTGCCCAGTCGCGGAGCTCTGCACGGCGAGAGCGTTTTCGCGATCCAGGGCGGGCGCGTTCTGTCGAGCCTGTGGCACGACCTGCCTTCGTCCTGATGCCGTGCACGCGAGTCCGCGTGTTGCTACAGCCAGCCTTTGCGTTTGAACAGCGCCCACGGCACCACGGCTGACGCGGTCATCAGTCCCAGGGCCGCCCACACGCCCCACGGCTCATGCAGCCAGGGGATGTGCTCGAAGTTCATGCCGTAGAAACCCGCGATGACCGACGGTGGCAGGAGGAACACCGTCACCACCGAGAAGATCTTCAGGATGTTGTTCTGGTCGATGGTGACCATGCCGAGCGTGGCGTCGAGCGCGAAAGACACCTTGTCCTGCAGGAAGGACGCGTGGTCGCTCATGGCTATCACGTCGCGCGACAGCGTACGGAAGCGTGTGCGTGAGTCCTGGGTGATCTGGGTGTTCGTGGACTGCTGAACGAACACGAGCAGGCGACCCAGGCTGACGAGACTTTCGCGGGCCTTGGAGACGAGCTCGCCGCTTTGGCCCACGCGCTTGAGCACGTTCCGGAAGTCCCGCGTCGTGGCGGACCGGCGCGCGGCGAAGACTTCCACGGAGATCTGGTCGAGATCCGCGCCCACGCGCTCGATGACGTCGGCGATGCGGTTGATGATTGCCTCGAGCACTCCCGCGAGCAGCATGCTCGGGGACGTGCACACGGCCGGATGTGTTTCCGCATACGCAATGAAGCGGCGGAACGGCAGCGGATCCGTGTACCGGTTCGTGACGAGACGCGGACCGGAAAGAATGAAGGTGACTTGCGTACTCTGCGGGAGATCCGTGTCGAGCTTCGTGACGATCGTTATCGTCATGTACAGCGCGCCATTCTCCTCATATAGCCGGTTCGAGGACTCGATCTCGCGCATCTCCTCGCGCGTTGGCACATACACCTTCAGTGCCAGCTCGACAGCCTTCTCTTCCTCCGGCGTCGGCTCGAGAAGATCGAACCAGATGGCCTCTTCGGGCAGCGGCCGTCCTTCGGCAAGCTCCGCGCGCACTAACCCGTGGGGACCCACGACGAAAGCGCTCAGCACGTTCGACGGCCAGGAGCGCGAACGGCGCTGAGCATGCCTGCGAGGGAGCGCCGCGTTCTAGCGGCGCTTCTCGTTGGCGGCGAGATCGTTGATGAGCTGAAGCAGGGCGCCCGGGCTGCCGGCATGCCCGACGTCCGTGGTGTACTTGCCGTTCACCACGATGAGCGGAACGCCTTCGACCTTGTACCGCGCCGTGAGCTGTTCAGCCCGCTGCAAGCCGGAACTGACGCCGAACGAATCCCACGCCTTGTTGAAGTCCGCCGCGGAGATGCCGTTGGCCGTCGCGAAATCGAGCTGCATCTTGCGCGTGGCCTGCTCGTCATTCGACACGAGCATCCGCTGTTCCTTGTGGATGGTGTCGAACACCTTCTGATGCAGGTCCATGCGGTTCAGCGCCTGCAGGATGAAGTACAGCCGAGCATGTGCGCGATGCACGGGGCCCCACATGACAGGCACGCGGACGAACTCCACGTAATCCGCCTTGTTCTTGAGCCAGCCCGTGATGAACGGCTCGAGCGCATAGCAGTGACCGCAGCCGTACCAGAACACTTCGGTCACTTCCACTTTGCCCGGCGCCACGTTGGTGGGCTGCGCTGGAACGAGGGGCGTGTAGTTCACGCCCACTTTCCACTTGCCGCCAGGGAGCTGCTGGTCCGCAGGCATCTGCGCCAGACGCTCGAGCGTGGCGTCGCTGCGCTCTTCTTCCGTCGCGCTGGCGTCAGCCGACTCCTGCGATTCCGTTGCCTGTTGCGACTCAGCCTGTGCCGTCGGGTCGGGCGTTGCAGACGGGGCCGACGACGCGGCTGGTGCCGCCGCCTCGGGAGCCGGGCTCGAAGCCGGCGCCGGAGTCTCGCGCGCGCACGCGCTGATACTTAGAAGAGTGAAAGCGATCGCGAGCGGCAGTCGGAACATCGTGGCCTCGTTTCAGCGCATGCCCTGGATGTAAGAAGCCACATCGCGGATCTCTTCCGGCGTGAGCCGCTGCGCGATGGTGGTCATGATCGGCGCGTTGACAGTGGCGGGCTTGCCTTCCTGCGCGCCGGGGTAACGCGTGCCCTGCGCATAGTCATTCAGCTGTTTGACCGTGTAGACGGAATGCTGAGCCAGCAGCGCGGGGTAGGCCGCTGCGGGGTTGCCGCGGCCGACCGGCCCGTGGCAGGCGGCGCACGCGGGAATACCGCGCGAGCTGTCGCCCACGCGATAGAGACGCTCACCGGCTTGCCAGTATGACGGATCCGCTTCCAGCCCGGCGGGCGTCAGCGTGGCGTAGTACGTGGCGAGATCCCTGATGTCCGCATCGGTGAGCGGATCGACGATGGGCTGCATGATCGGGTTGTTGCGCACCTTCTCTTTAAAGAGGTGTAGCTGCTCCACGGTGTAGGCTGCGCCCTGGCCGGCGAGGTTCGGCCACTCGGGATTCGAGCTGTTGCCGCTGGGGCCATGGCAGGCGCCGCACACGGCCGCCTTCGTGGCGCCCGATTTGGCATCGCCGCCTTCCAGCAGGTTCACAGCCTCCTGGGCGATGACCTGCGCGCTCGCCAGCATGGCTGCGAGCACAATCGAACCCACCGAGGCGACTCTCATCGTCTTCCGCATTTTGTCGTCTTTCCGCTTTCTGGACCGGTGCGAAGGGCGGCGAATTGTACACTACTGAAATCGTTGCTCTCTCCGACAGCAAGTTCCTTTCGTGAGTCTGTTCCCGAACGTCCAGTTCCTGGTGAGCGCCGCTCAGCCGGGCCAGTTTCCCGCCGACCGGGGTGCGGAGGTCGCCTTTGCGGGCCGCTCCAATGCCGGCAAGTCGAGCGCCATCAACGCCATTACCCAGCGCCACGCACTCGCGCGCGTGAGCAAAACGCCGGGGCGTACCCGCCTCCTGAATTTCTTCGAGCTGGCCCCGGGCCAGCGGATCGTGGATCTGCCCGGTTACGGGTACGCGGCTGCCCCCGAGGCGGAACGGCGGACCTGGGCGCCCCTCATCGGGGCGCTTCGCGAGCGGCAATCCTTACGGGGCCTGGTGCTGATCGTGGATTCGCGCCGCGGAGTGGGCGCGGAGGATGAGAATCTCATCGCGTGGGCCAGAGCGTCGACCAGGGACAGCGAGCGGCCGACGGAAGATCAGATGCGCGTCCACGTGCTCCTCTCGAAGGCGGACAAGCTCACCCGGAACGAGGGCGCGAAAGCGTTGCGGGAAGCGAAGGCGGCTCTCGGGGACAGTGCCACGGTCCAGCTCTTCTCGGCCTTGGGTAAAGTGGGAATCGATGAGGCGCAGCGGGTGCTTCAGGCCTGGTTCGCGGTGGCGCGGTCTTAGAACCGTCATGACCGGGCAATAAAAAACCCCGACGATCTCGTGGAGATCGCCGGGGCAGACTAACCCGGCACAGGTCTCATGAACCGGGTTGACCCGCTCAGGGAGGGAAGCGGGGAGTGCCGAAGCACTCGGAAAAATTAGACGGACCACCCCCAGCGAAGTTCCGAAAGATTCGCGAGAAAATTTTTTCGCTGGATCAGGGGCTTGAGCGTTGTTCTGTTGGCTTTTCGCTACAGGAAAGTCCACGTCGCGCCGAGGCTCAGAAGCTCCACGCCGTCCGTGTTGTCCACGTCGAACTGCTCGTACTCGAGGCGCGCAGCGAGACTTCCAAGCCGCACCTGAACACCGGCACCGTAGCCAAACTCGGTGCCGTCGTCGTCGAAGCGAAAACCCAGCGGACCCCGGGCATCTGTCTCCCAGCGGACGAGGCCCCCCTTGGCAAAGAGGTCCACCGGGCCGACCGGGAGGAAGCCGAGCACGAACGCGCCGTAGGCCTTCCCGTCCACCCGGAACTGGCTGCCGGCGAAGCTCCGGCTCTCCTTGCCCAGGTCTATGTAATTGAGCTCAACGGAAAAGTGATCGAGCGGGCGAAAACCCGCCACCAGCTTCCAGGAGGTGTCATCCAGATCGAAGTTGAAGTTGTCCAGGTCGCCCGTGCCGAAGTCCTCTCCGACGTTGTCGAGCTTCACCTGGCTTACGCTGACGCCGAGATAGAAGCCATGGTCCGCGGCCTGGGCGGCGGTGCCAGCCAGGGCAAGCGTCAGAGCGGGCAATAGAATTCGCATGAGTCATCTCTCCGTGTTGGATTGGGTACGTGCCGGGCGCTGTGGTCGACAGGCCACAACACTCCTGCCCTAGCCAGCGTCGTTCCCGCAGTGCAGCTGAGCAGCCGGGAGCGGAAACCTGGCCGACGAGAAAAGTGGAGGTGGAAGGCGTGAGCGGGGCGGTGCTAGTGAGCCTGGTCCCAGTTCGCCCCGGTGCCGGTATCGACCTTGAGCGGTACCTTGAGCTCAGCGGCGCTGATCATCCGCTCGCGGATGGCGGGGGTGACTTCGGCGACGGCGTCTTCGCGTACCTCGAAGACCAGCTCGTCATGAACTTGCATGATGATCCGCGCGGGCGCGTCTTCTCGTTGACACCAGGCGTCCACGGCGATCATGGCGCGCTTGATGATGTCGGCAGCCGTCCCTTGCATGGGTGCGTTGATAGCGCTGCGCTCTGCGTATTGCCGCATCTGGGTGTTCCCGGACCGAATCTCCGGCAGATAAAGCCGGCGACCGAACACGGTTTCGACGAACCCCTCATCCCGCGCACGTGCGCGAGTGTTGTCCATGTAGCGCTTCACGCCTGGGTACCGCGCAAAGTAGGTCTCCACATATTTCTGCGCAGCGCTGCGCTCGATGCCCAGATTGCGCGCGAGGCCGAACGCCGACATGCCGTAGATGAGGCCGAAGTTGATCGTCTTCGCGAGCCGGCGCTGATCCGCGCTCACGGACTCCAGCGGCACGCCGAACACCTCTGCCGCTGTCGCCTGATGCACATCGCGATCTTCAGCGAAGGCGTTCAGCAATCCCGCGTCTTCCGACAGGTGCGCCATGATGCGCAGCTCGATCTGCGAGTAGTCCGCCGCGAGCAACACGTATCCCTGCGGCGCGATGAACGCCTGTCGGATGCGGCGACCTTCTGCGCGCCGGATGGGGATGTTCTGCAGGTTGGGGTCCGCAGATGACAACCGACCCGTCGCAGCTACGGCCTGGTGATACGACGTGTGAATGCGCCCGGTGCGCGCGTTCACCTGCTCGGGAAGCTTGTCCGTGTACGTGGACTTCAGCTTCGCGAGCGCACGGTAGTCCAGCACCAACCGGGGCAGCGCGTAGGTCTCCGCAAGTTCCTCGAGCACGTCCTCCGCAGTGGAGGGCTGTCCAGTGGGTGTCTTTCGCAGCACCGGGATCTGCAGCTTCTCGAACAGGATCTGCTGAAGCTGCTTCGGCGACTCGATGTTGATGTCGTAGCCCGCCTCTTTGCGGGCAGCAGCGAGAATCTCCTCGAGCTGCGCGGCGATCTCCCGGCTCTGCGCCCTCATCAACTCGCGGTCCACGAGCACGCCCGCCTGCTCCATGCGCAGAAGCACGGGCACGAGGGGCTGCTCGATTTCCACATACAGCCGCTCGAGCGAGGGAATGGAGCGGAGTTGAGGCCAGAGCGTTTCGTGCAAGCGCAAGCTCATGTCTGCTTCTTGCGCGGAATACTCCGCTGCACGTTCCACTGGCACCTGATTGAAGCTCAGTTGCTTCGCGCCTTTGCCTGCGATGTCCTCCAGCCGGACTGTGCTGATGCCAAGATAGCGTTGCGCCGTGGTTTCCATGTCGTGGCGTGTCGCCACGCTGTTCCACACATACGACTCGAGCATCGTGTCGTAACGCATCCCGGCCACGTGAATGCCGCACGACAGGAGGACGTGCGCGTCGTACTTCTGGTGATGGCCCACCTTGGCGCGTTCCGGATCTTCCAGCAGTGGCTTCAGTGCTTCGAGCACTCGTGCCCGATCGAGCTGTGTGGGCGCACCAGCGTAGTCATGCCCCAACGGGACGTAGGCCGCGCGGCCGGGCTCCGTCGCAAACGAGATGCCGACAAGCTCCGCCTTCATGTAGTCGGGGTTTGTGGTCTGCGTGTCGAAGGCAAACAGTTCGCACGCCTTCAGCGTTTCCAGCCAGCGCTCGAACTGAGGCCACTCCGTGATGGTTTCGTACTGACGCTCCACAGCGCCAAGCGGTGGGGTTGCCGGCACCCCGCCGGCGCCGGGGGTGGTGTCTGCCCCTGCACTCGCAGCAGCATCCACCTGCTTCGTTGAGCCCTTGCCGGCTCTACCTGACGGGGCGGCAGCTTCCGGGAACAGCGAGCCACTGGTGCCTGCAGCAGTGCTGGGCACGGTACCCGCTCCCGAAGAAGCCGGCTGCGAAGCATCGAGCTGACGAAGCAGACTCTTGAGCTCGTAGCGCGTGTAGAGCTCGCGCAGGGCCGCGTTGTCCGGCTCGCCCGCGGCAAGATTCTCAGCCGCTACAGGCAGCTCGCAGTCGGTGCGAATAGTGGCCAGCTTGCGCGACAGCTCGAGCGTCTCGAGACCCGCGCGCAGGTTCTCGCCCACCTTCCCGGAGATCTCGGCCACGTGCTCGACGAGCTGGTCGAGCGTGCCGTACTGGTTCAGCCATTTCGCCGCGGTCTTCGGGCCGACCTTCTCGATGCCCGGGATGTTGTCCGAGCTGTCCCCGACCAGCGCCAGGTAGTCGATCATCTGCTCAGGGAACACGTCGAACTTCGCCTTGACGCCTGCGCGATCGAGCACGCTGTTGCTCATGGTGTTGATGAGCGTGATCGAGCCGTCGACGAGCTGTGCCATGTCCTTGTCGCCGGTGGAGATCAGCACCTGCTGGCCGGCTTTGGCGGCACGGCAGGCGAGGGTGCCGATGACATCGTCGGCCTCCACGCCTTCGATGCGGAGCACGGGCCAGCCCTGCGCACGCAGGATGGTGAGCAGCGGCTCGACCTGCGAGCGCAGGTCGTTCGGCATCGGCGGGCGGTGTGCCTTGTATTCGCTGAAGATCTCGTCGCGGAAGGTCTTGCCGCTCGCGTCGAATACCACCGCCATGCGGCGCGGCGCGTAATCCTTCACGAACTTGATGAGCATGTTCAGCACGCCGAACACCGCGCCGGTGGGCTCGCCGCGCGAGTTGGAAAACGCGGGCAGCGCGTGGAACGCGCGATAGAGATAGGAGGAGCCGTCCACGAGGACGAGATCCGGAGCGCGGCTCATGGGTCGGTGTCGCGTGTGTGCGAAAGGGGCGCGAAGTATAACGGACCGCGAGCCCCCGGCTTTCCGTGGCGCCCCGCCGAGCTTGCCTGTCGTGGCGGCTCGTCAACCGCGGAGCGCGTGCGGCGCTAGGGGCCGCCTGACCTCGTGAGCGCACGGGCATACAGGGACCACCGCATGCAAGATCGATTCGCGCCTGCAATCGCCGCCAATCGCTTCGGCCTGGGCGCCCGGCCCGGGGAGCTGGCGCGATTCGGAAGCGATCCGCGCGGGTGGCTGGCCGGGCAGCTCGAGGGCTCCGCTCCGGTGCTCGGGGACTCGGGGCTGCGCTCGTCGAAGGACGTGCTCGCGGAAGTGCTCGAGTTGCGGAAGGCGATCCGCGAGGCCCGGCAGCAGAAGACGGGCCCGGTCTCCGGGGCCGAAGCGGCCGCGGTCCAGGGGCTTCTGAAGCTGCCGCAGATCTACCGCCCGGTGTACATGGCAGAGGCCACCGCACGCCTTCGGCACTCCGTCACCACGGACCGCCCGTTCGTCGAGCGTCTCACGCAGTTCTGGACGAACCATTTTGCCGTGTCCATCGACAAGACCGCCGTGCTCGGCCTCGCCGGCGCCTTCGAGCGCGAAGCGATTCGCCCCCACGTGCTCGGCAATTTCGGGGACCTGCTGCTCGCCGCCGAGCGGCACCCCGCGATGCTGCTCTATCTGGATAATCACCTCTCGGTGGGCCCGGGTTCCCGCGCCGCACGACTGCTCGAGCGCAGGCGCGCGGGTCGCGAAGTCGGCATCAACGAAAACCTGGCGCGCGAAATTCTGGAGCTGCACACGCTAGGCGTCGATGGCGGCTACACGCAGCAGGACGTGACCACCTTTGCTGAAGTGCTGACGGGCTGGTCCATAGGCGGCGAAGGCGGCCGCCGTCAGCAGGGTGAGCCTGGCGAGTTCGTGTTCCGCCCCGAGGTCCACGAGCCGGGCGCGAAAGTGGTGCTGGGCAAGCGGTACGCGGAAGGCGACGAGCAGCAGGGCATCTCGGTGCTGCGGGACCTGGCGGCGAAACCGGCCACGGCGACCTTCATCGCCACGAAACTGGCGCGTCATTTCATTGCGGACGACCCGCCGCGCGCAGCAGTGAAGCGCATCTCGAAGGCGTTCATCGCGAGCGACGGTGATCTGCCCACGACGTATCGCGCGCTTCTGGAATCGCCAGAGGCCTGGGCGGAGAGAGCGTCGAAGTTCAAGACGCCAGCGGACTACATCGTCTCCAGCTATCGCGCGCTCGATCTGCCCGTCGACAGTACTCGGCGCGGGCTCGCCTCGTTCGAGCTGCTCGGCCAGCGCACGTACAGTCCCGGCTCGCCGGCGGGCTGGCCGGACCGAAGCGCAGACTGGGATGGCGCTTCCGCGCTGCTCAAGCGCATCGAGTGGGCGGATGCCGTTGCCCAGCGGGTGGGCGCGCAACGCAATGCGGCTGCACTCGCTCCGCAGCTGCTGGGCGACGCACTGAGCGACGGGACACACGCGGCCATTGCGCACGCGGCAAGCGGCACGCAGGCGATCACCCTGCTGCTCACCTCCCCGGAATTTCTTCGGAGATAGCCCCGATGCCCGCGCTCGATCGCCGTCAATTCCTCGCCTGCGGAGCTCTCGCCACGGGCGGTGCGCTCATGACGTCCCGCCTTGCATTCGCGGGGGCAGGCCTGTCATCGCGATTCGTGTTCATCATTCTGCGCGGCGCGCTGGATGGCCTGACGGCAATGCCGCCTCACGGCGACGCGGACTATGCACGGCTGCGCGGTGAGCTCGCGATTGGCGCGCCAGGCTCTGCGAACGGTGCGCTCGAGCTCGACAATCTCTTCGGCTTGCATCCGCGGCTCGAGTTCATGCATGAAGCGTTTCTCGCCCGTGAGCTCGTGGCGTTTCATGCAGTGGCGAGCCCATATCGCGAGCGATCTCACTTCGACGGGCAGGATGTGCTCGAGAACGGCTATGCGCGCCCGCACGCCACGCAGACAGGCTGGCTCAACCGCGCACTGGGTGCCGTAGGTTCCGGGCGCAAGGAGCTTGCTGTAGCACTCGGCCAGAACGTGCCACTCGTGATGCGCGGGCCCTCGCCCGTCGCGTCATGGTCGCCTTCGAGGCTCGCCGCGCTCGATGAAGACACGCTCGATCGCGTTGCGGATCTCTACGCAAGCGATCCGGTGCTATCGCGGCGGCTGGCCGACGCGCTGTCAGCCAATGCCATCGCGGCAGCCGCGCAGGAAGAGGACACTGCGCAGGAACAGGCTGCTGCCGGCAGCGCGCCGGACATGGCCGCCGACGCGTCGCCGGAAATGCCTGCGGAGGGCGCGGCGTCTGGTCAGTCCCAGCTGCTCGCGAAACGCGAAAGCGCCCGCGGGCGCGCGGGAGCGCGCTACGTGGAAGTGGTTCGTGCCGCTGCGGGATTTCTGCGGCGTGAGGATGGTCCGCAGATCGCAGTGTTCGACGCCACAGGCTGGGACACCCACGCGAATGAAGGCGCGGCGCAAGGGCAGCTCGCTCTGCGGCTCGCGGCGCTGGATGCGGGGCTTCGTACGCTCAAGGAGCAGCTGGGCCCGGTCTGGAAGGACACGGCCGTTCTGGTTGCTACGGAGTTCGGGCGCACGGCCGCGACGAACGGCACGCGCGGCACCGATCACGGCACGGGGGCTGCGGCTTTCCTGCTGGGTGGCGCGATTCAGGGCGGCCGGGTGGTCTGCGACTGGCCCGGGCTTTCGCAACGCGCGCTCTACCAGGAGCGCGATCTGAAGCCGACGCTCGATCTGCGCGCGGTGATGAAAGGTGTGCTGAGCGAGCACCTGCAAGTGCCTGGCAACGCTCTCGAGAGCAACGTGTTTCCGGATAGCCGTGAAGCCCGCGCGCTCGCCGGGTTGATCAGGGCCTGAGGTTCAGTGCTGGGCTCACGCACGCATGTCGTTGAGGCATGCGTGCGAGTGACGGCACGCTTGCAAGGCGCGGCTAGCGCGGCGGCTGCGTCTGCTCGTCCTTCTCAGGGTCGCGGGGAGGCGTAGCGGGGGGCGTGGGCTGTGTCGACGGTTGAGGCGCCGTTTCGGGAGATTGCGGCGTTTGCGCGGGCTGCGCCGGCCCTGGGCGCGTCACCACGTCGCCACCCTGGTCCGGCAGGTACAGCGGGCCCTTCTGCCCGCAGCCTCCGGTCAGCGTCAGCAGCAGACCCATGCCGAGTGCATACGCGACGCGCATGAGGATTTGTGGCTTCGCCATCAGTACACCGGCCTTCTGTCACGCAATGCGAACCAGCCGCGCGCCACGCGATAGATGATCCAGATAGCCAGCGCGATTGCGCCAAGGATCCATGTGGCAAAGCCAATGATCACGATGAGCAGCGCCAGCGATATGGCGCCGATCACGAACACCCACAGCACGGCGAACCAGAACGTGCGGATCTGCCACGTGAAGTGGGATTCGAGGAAAGTGCCGCGCACCTCCGACCGCCGCGCGTAGTTCATGATCACCGCGATGATGGACGGGATGCCGAAAATGAAGCTGAACACCACCGTCCAGGACGACAGCACTCCGGCGACCACCGACACCGTGTGCAACGCATAGATGATGTTCGTATAGGTGACGAGCGATTCGCTCGCCGGCGCATTGTTCACGATCATCTGGTCTGACATGACTGCACCTCCGCGTCATTCGCTGGTGGGGCTGTCCGGCGCCGCGCGCCGATCGACCACCGCTATCGTGAGCCGTGACACGCACACCAGCCGCTCGCGCTCGTCGTGGATCTCGATGTGCCACACCTGGCTCCGCGACCCGATGTGAAATGGCCGCGCCGTTGCCATGACGAGGCCCGACGCCACCGGCCGCAGATGGTTCGCGTTGATTTCCTGTCCCACGCACATGAAGCGCGTGTGGTCCACGCACATGTTGGCCGCGAAACTGCCGATGGTTTCGGCGAGCGCTGCGGAAGCCCCGCCGTGAAGCACACCCATGATCTGTCGCGTGCGGTCATCCACCGGCATGGTCGCACGCAGGAAGTCCGGGCCGACTTCGATGAAGCGGATATCCAGGTGATCCACGAGCGTGCGGGCGCCGCGATTGACGATGTGCTCGAGCTTGACGTCAGAAAACCAGATGCTCATGGGGTCACGAGTCTACCGGCAGGAGCCTGCCGGGGTAATAGGGAGCGCCGCGAGAGCCGGATTGACCCGCTGCAAGAGCGTTCTCCGAAATGAGCCGCTCGCTGAAGGTCTGGGGCGGAGAGCGCGTCGGCTTGCCCTGCTTCGGAGGCCCCGGTCGTTCAGATGCCTCCAGCGGCGCGCCGCTTCCGGCGAGCGACGTGCGATGGCAAGCTGTGCCGGCCATGAAGCTGTACACCTACTTCCGGAGCACGGCGGCGTTTCGTGTGCGCATCGCGCTCAACGTGAAGGGCCTCGAGTACGAGCCCGTCTCCGTGCATCTGCGCCAGGGCGCGCACCGTTCCGCAAGGTTTCTGGAGCTGAACCCGCAGGGGCTCATTCCGGCGCTCGAAGATTGCGGCACGTTCATTTCGCAGTCGCTGGCCATCATCGAGTATCTCGACGAGAAGCATCCGCAGCCGCCCCTTCTGCCGCGTGATCCGGCGGATCGTGCACATGTCAGGTCCATGGCGCTTGCCGTGGCCGCGGACATGCACCCGCTCAACAACCTGCGAGTGCTCAATTTCCTGCGCAAGCCGCTTGGCGTCGAGGAGCAGGCCGTTACGACGGCGTGGTATCACCACTGGGTCGGCGAGGGGCTGCGGGGCCTCGAAGCGGAGGCAAAGCGCTGGAGCCGCGATGGACGGCACATGTTTGGTGACAGCCTCACGCTCGCCGATGTCTGCATCGTTCCGCAGATGTACAACGCCACGCGTTTCAATTGCGACGTCACGCCGTATCCCACGCTCCGCGGAATCTGCGCTCATCTGGAAGCGCTGCCGGAGTTCGTAAAGGCAGCCCCCGAAGCGCAGCCGGACGCCGAATAGCGCGCCCGAAGGGAGTTGGCCAGCACTGGCGCAGCCCCCGAAGGCGCGCGAAGCGCACGCGTCAGGTTTTCGTCTTCAGCTTCGCCCCGACGCGCCGATAGGCTTCGCGGAAGGGGATGCCCTCCTTCACGACGAGCTCGTTCGCCTCTTCGGCTGCGTGGATCGCGGGGTCGAGCACGATGCGATCCGGGCGGAACTTCATGGCATCGATGGCGGGCGGCAGGATATCCAGCGTCTGTGTGGCGATGTCGATGCCGCGGAAGAGAGGCACCTTGAGCAGCTGCAGGTCCCGCTGATAGCCCGAGGGCAGCTTCGCGCAGATGCCCAGCGCTTCGTGCAGGCAGGCCAGCGCCGTCGCGGAGCGGCCACGGATGAGCTCGAACACATCCGGGTTGCGCTTCTGCGGCATGATCGACGAGCCGGTCGTGAAAGCATCCGGCAGCTCCACGAACCCGAACTCCTGCGTGTAGAAGAGCAGCACGTCGGCGGCGAAGCGACCCAGATCCTGCATCAGCAGTGCCGTCTCGAAGAGCACCTGCGCTTCCGCCTTGCCGCGCGAGAGCTGCACGGCGGTGACGGGCTCCTGGGTGACGGAGAAAGCGAGCTTGTCCCGGGTCGCGTTCCGGTCGAGCGGCAGCCCGGGAGTGCCGTACCCCGCGGCGGAGCCGAGCGGGCTCTTGCCGAGGCGGCGCTGCGTGAGCCGCAGCCCCTCCGCGTCGTCGCGCACCTCGGCCGCGAAGCCACCAGCCCACAGTGGAACGGAGCTTGGCATGGCCTGCTGCATGTGGGTGTAGCCGGGCAGGGCAGTGGCGGACTCGCGCTGAGCGAGCCGGTCCAGCGCATCGGCCACACGGCCGGCGCTGTCACTCAGCGCATTCACGGCATCCCGCAGGTAGAGACGTAGTGCGGTGAGAACCTGGTCGTTGCGGGACCGGCCGAGGTGCACGCGACCACCCGCTTCACCGATGCGCGCGGTCAGGCGCTTTTCGAGGGCGGTCTGACCATCCTCGTCTGCGAGCTCGATGCGCCATTGGCCTTCGGCATGCTCCTTCGCCAGGGCCTGCAAGCCGGAGCGGATCGCGTTCAGATCTGCATCCGGCAGCAGGTGCTGCGCGTGGAGCATCTCCGCGTGTGCGATGGAAGCCTGGACGTCGTACCGGACGAGGCGCTCGTCGAGTGCGTAATCCTCACCGGCCGTGTACTGCAGTACCCGGTCGTCCAGCGGTGCGCCTTTGTCCCAGAGTCTCGTCATGTTGATCAGGCGTCTGCGCCGCTGTGCTGCTCGTCCGGCGGAATGGCGTTCACGTCGGCAACGATGAGCGTGCCCGTGCCTTCGTTGGTGAACACTTCACCCAGGATGCCTTCGGGCGACTTGTAGGACACGACGTGCACGCGGCGCACGCCGCCGCGAATGGCCGCCTCGATGGCCCGCGCCTTCGGCAGCATGCCGTCGACGATCCGCTTCTCTTCCTTCAGGCGCTCGAGGCCCCGCAGGTCGAGATAGGAAATGAGCGAGCCCGAGTCTTCCACGCGCTCGAGGATGCCGGGCGCGCCCGTGCACAGAATGAGCTTCTCCGCGCCGAGCGCCGCGCCGATGGCGGCCGCGACGGTGTCCGCATTGATGTTCAGCAGAACACCGCTGTCATCCGCGGAAAGCGGGCTCACCACGGGCATGAGCCCGTTGTCGAGCAGCTTGCGCAGCACCGCGGTGTCCACTCGATCGATGTCGCCCACGAATCCGAAATCCACGGGACCCGTGCCGTCCTCGAGCGTCACGGGTGGGCGCTTGTGCGCGTTGACGAGCCCCGCGTCGACGCCGCTGATCCCGACCGCCTCGATGTTGAGGTCGCGGCAGATGGCGAGGATGCGTGTGTTGATGAGCCCGTTCAGCACCATGGCCGTCACGTCGATCGATTTCTCGTCGGTCACTCGCCGGCCCTGCACCATGCGCGACTGCAAGCCGAGGGCGCCCTCGAGCTCCGTCACCTGCGGGCCGCCACCATGAACCATGACGACACGCACGCCGAAGTAGTGGAGGATGGCGATCTGCTCGATGAGCACGCGCGTGGATTCAGTGTCCGCGAACACGCCTCCACCGGCCTTCACGACGAAGGTTTTGCCCTTGTACATGCGGATGTACGGCGCCGCGCTCTTCAACGCGCGGATGGCGAGAGTCTGATCGCCTCGGTTCATGATCATCTTCAGCTTCCCTTGAGCAGCTTGTAGAGCACCGCCATCTGCACGGTCAGGCGGTTGTACGCTTCACGTTGCACGACGCTGCGCGGGCCGTCGAGCACTTCATCCGCCACGGCGGTGTTTCGCCTTACCGGCAGGCAATGCATGAGGCGGCAGTCGCTCGCCGCTGGCGTGAACCAGTCGTCGCGGACACACCAGTCGGTGAGCCCTGCACGCAGCCGGCCGTCGCCTTCGGCGTCGCCATAGTGGGTCGTGGAGCCCCACTCTTTCGCATACAGCACGTGCGCGCCTTCGAGAGCCTCGTGCCTGTCCGCGGTCTCGTGCAGCGAGCCCCCGGAAAGCTCCGCGGCCTTCCGCGCCTTGCTCATGACTTCTGGCGGCAGCGCGTAGCCTTCGGGGCGCAGCACGACCACGTCCATGCCGCGCATGGCGGCCATGTGCGCCGTGGCCGCGGGCACGGCCAGGGGCAGCGCGCGCGGATGATAGACCCACGACAACACGAACTTGCCGTTCCGGGGCACGCCGAGCTCGTCCATCGTCTTCCAGTCCGCGAGCGACTGGCAGGGATGGTTCATCGCCGATTCCAGGTTGATGAGCGGCTTCTGCACCAGCTCGGCCATGGCGTTGAACGAGGTCTCGGCGAGGTCGTGCTTCAGGTCCTTGCCGTCCGCGAAAGCGCGGATGCCGAGCGCGTCGCAGTAGGAGGCCAGCACGGGGATGCCTTCACGCACGTGCTCCGCAGCCGCACCGCTCATGGCCACACCCAGGCGCGTCTCGAGCTGCCAGGTGCCCTGGCCGGGCGTGATGACGAACGACGTGCCGCCGAGCCGCTGCATGCCCGCCTGGAAAGAGGCGAGCGTGCGCAGTGACGGGTTGAAGAACACGAGCCCGAGGATCCTGCCGGCAAGCGCCTGCGGCTCCGGGGTTGTCTCCAGGCGGCGAGCGAGATCGAGCAGCTCGCGGACTTCCTCCCGCTGCAAGTCCGCGAGATCGACGAAGCGCTTCATGCGAGATGCAGCAGCGCGTCGCGCAGGATGTCGACGTGCTGCTCCTCGAGAGTGAAGGGCGGCAGCAGCCGCAGGATGTTCGGATCCGTCGCGGTACCGGCGAGAATGCCCACTTCCAGCAGCTCGGCGTGAATCTGCTTCGCCGGGCGGTTCGTACGCAGGCCCAGCAGGAAACCCTCGCCCTGGTGGCCGGTCACGGGGCCGACGATGCAGGTCTCGCGAATGTAGGCCGACACGCGGCGAACGTTCTCCAGCAGGTTCTCGGACTCGATGGCTTCGATCACCGCTTCGATGGCCGCGCAGGCCATCGGGCCGCCCCCGTAGGTGGTGCCCAGCGAATCCAGCTTGATCGCCGCCGACACCTGCGGCGAGGTGATGAGCGCCGCACACGGGAAGCCGTTCCCGAGCGCCTTGGCCGTGGTGATCATGTCCGGCTGCACGCCGTAGAGCTGCGCGGCGAAGGGGTGTCCGACGCGGCCGACGCCGCACTGGACCTCGTCGAAAATGAGCAGGGCGCCCACTTGGTCGCAGCGCTTGCGCAGTGCCTGCAGGTACTCGGCGCCGAAGTCGAATGCGCCGGCGAGCCCTTGCACGGGTTCGATGACGACGGCCGCGGTATTTTCAGTGATGTGTTGTGCCAGCGCGGCCGTGTCCCGGCGCGGCATGAAGCTCACGTCGAACGGCAGGCGCGGAAGCGCATACCACTTCTCCTGCGCGCCCCAGGTGATGGCGCCAGCCGCAGCCGTGCGGCCGTGAAAGCTGAGCTCCGCAGCGGCGACGTGCGTGCGCTTGGCGTTGATGCGGAACGCCATCTTCAGGGCGTTCTCGTTCGCCTCCGCGCCGCTGTTCACGAAGAACACGCGGTCGAAGCCGGGGCCCGCGAAGCGGATGAGGCGATCGGCGGCGCGCGTGCGCACGTCCATGGGCACGGCGTTGCTCTGGAAGTTGCATGCCTTCGCCTGCTCCGTGAGCGCGCGCGTCCAGCCGGGGTGGGCGTATCCGAGAGCCGCGACGGCGTGGCCTCCATAGAGGTCGAGCACACGTTCGCCTTTGCGCGTACGCAGCCACACGCCCTCACCGGATACCACGTCCACGGGATACTGCGCGAACACGGGGGCCAGGTGATCCTGGCTCGTGCCCTGAGTCGTTGTCGCCTTCGCTTCGGCGTTCATGATTTTCCGCTTTCAGATGGCGCCGGCGGCTGTCGCCGGCCTCGAGTCAGGTCCAGCCCGGAGCCGGAGCCGTCAGCCCCGCGCTTTCCGGAAGTCCGAACATCCTGTTCATCCATTGCACGGCGCCGCCGGCCGCGCCCTTGTTGAGGTTGTCCACGGTGCACATCACCGCCAGCGCCCTGCCCGACACGGTCGCGGACAGATGCGCGTAGTTGCTCGCAACGATGTCCTTGACGCGCGGCGCGGAATCCGTGACGCGCACGAACGGCGAGTGTGCATAGAACTCGCGCAGCGACGCGAGCACTCGCGCAGTGTCCGTGGGCGCCTTGAGGCGCGCCTGAACCGTCATGTGGATGCCGCGGGCGAAGGGGCCCGAGTGTGGGACGAACGCGAACTCCGCATCGACGCCGGAAGCCGACTTCGCAACCGCGGCGATCTCGGGTGCATGACGGTGGGCCAGCGCGTTGTACGTGTAGAGATCACTGTGCCGCACGGGGTGATGCGTGCCCTCCACGGGCTTGCGTCCCGAGCCCGTGCTGCCGGTGATGCCCGTGAGGAACAGCATGGGTTCCACCAGGCCCAGCGCCAGCAACGGAACCGACGAGAGCAGGGCGGAAGTGGCAAAGCACCCGGGATGCGCCACGTGCGGCGTGTCGAGCGTCTTCAGGTGCTCCGGCACGGCGCAGGTGAAATCCCGCAGACGCTCGGGGGCCCCGTGCGCGTGCCTGTACACGGCCGCGTAGGCCTCCGGCGAGCTGAAGCGATAGTCCGCCGAAATGTCGACGACTCGCGGCTTCGTCTTCGCCCGTTCCGCCGTCTTCAGCAGCGAATCGATGAGCGTCGCGGAAACACCATGGGGCGCGGCGCCGAACAGGGCGGACTGCGGAAGCTCGGCCAGGAGCCGCTCCACCTCGTCCTGCGACTTGAACTTCGCATCCGCGTAGACGCTCGCCAGATGCGGAAACGCCTTGCCGACGGACTCCCCGGGCTGGCTGTCCGACATCACCGCCGCAAGCTCGAGCTGCGGATGGCCGGCGATGAGGCGCAGCAGCTCGCCGGCGACGTAGCCGGTGCCGCCGAGCACGATGGTCGGAATCTTCACGTTCGTGCTCACGCCGCCGCTCCGTCCTCGGCGCTCACGCCCTTGAGCCCAACGGCTTCCATCACGCAATCGCCGAGTGCGGCGCCGGCGCTCATGGCGTTGAACGCGGGCACGCCGAGCTGCTGCTGGATGATGTCCACGCCCACGCTGTTGTCCGTCGACGGCCCGGTGACGACGCAAGGCTCGATTTCGAAGCGTTCGCGCAGGAGCTTCACGCCACCCCAGGCCGCAACCGGATCATTCGCCGACAGCACCACGCCGGTCAGCGCGGCGCGCACATCCGGGCATTCCAGGATGGCGTCGACGCCGTACGTGCCGAGGATGCCGTCGCCCAGCTCGAACACGATGACGTCCGGCTTGCCCGAGGCGAGCTCCGTGAGCATGGTGCGTGTGAGCGCCGGGCCGTTCGAGCGTGTGGTGGTGCAGACGCCGAGATCCGTGAAGATCATGGAGCGCCGAGCACCGGCATCTTCCATGGCCAGGATGTCGCGCCGGAGCGAGACGCCGGTGGCCTTGAAGGCATCGACGATGAGCCCGCGGTGGCGCATGCGAGCCACGATGGCGCAGGCGGCGGCGGTCTTGCCCGCCTCCATGCACGTGCCTGCGAGTGCCACGACCGGCACCCCGCGCGTGTCGAGCCGGGCGTCGTAGTCGAGCTTGCTCTTGCCCACGCGCGCGGGCACACCGATGCGCTCCCCGAGGTAGGGGAACGTGAGCGCAACGCCGATCACGCGGCAATCGAACGGCTTGCCCTTGTCGGGGTTCACCGAGTCGCAGACACCGAGCACGCCGCCGATGTTGAGCATCTGGATGATGTCGCCGGGCTTCAACGATGTCGGCACGTGCCCGGAGTAGCCGAACAGTGCCTTGCGATGGCCGAGCGCGCCCACGACCACGTCGCCCTTGCCCACCTTGGCCATGCGGCCGCTCGTGAGCTCCAGCGTGTTGTAGGTGCTCTTGTTGTTCAGCACCTCCACGACCACGACGACGCCTTCCTCGGCGGGAATATCCGCCGAGACCCGGACTTCGCGCGACAGCCCGCACGCCTGCGTGACCGAGGCGATCTTGTCGACGACGACTGATCTCATCATGGGCCCGCTCAGGACTTGCGGGGTTCGAGGGCGAACCCCGTTCGAATGACGGCGCGGAGCACCGGGAAGCGCATGCATTTCATCACTCATTTCTCCTTGGCGGCCTGCTGGCCGGCCCGGCGGTGGAACACGCCGGTGAGCGCTACGATCTTCGAGAAACCCAGCGCGTCGGTTGCGGTCCACTCGCCCGCGGCTTCGCCGTACACACCTTTCGAGGCCGTCATCAGGGAGTACGGCGACTCCACACCTTCCACGAACAGGTTGCCCGGACGGAAGAGCACGCGCACGTCGCCCGTGACCCGCTCCTGCGAGGAGAGCAGCAGGGCTTCGATATCCCGGCACACGGGGTCGAGCAGCTGGCCTTCATGAACGAGGTCGCCATAGGGCTGCGCCACGGATTCCTTGATGCGCTGCTGGCGCGGCGTGAGCACGAGCTTCTCGAGCTCACGGTGCGCGGTCAGCAGCGTCTCGGCCGCGGGTGCTTCGAACGCGACGCGACCCTTCGTGCCGATGATGGTGTCGCCCAGGTGAATGCCGCGGCCGATGCCGAACGGCGCGGCCAGCGCTTCGAGCGCCTCGATGATCTCCACGGAGGTCAGCGCCTTGCCGTCGAGCTTCGAGGGCCGGCCCTTCTCGAAGGAAATGACATGTCGCTCCGGGTTGCGCGGGTTCGTGAACGCGTCACGGCTCAACACCCACGCGCTGTCCGGAATGCTGCCGGAAGAGGTGAGGGTCTCCGTCCCGCCGATGGTGACGCCCCAGAGGCCGCGGTTGATGGAATACGCGGCGCCGAACGGCGGCACGGGCAGATTGCGCTTCTGCAGATACTCGAGCTCATCCTGCCGCTTGAAGGCCTTGTCGCGCACGGGGGCGAGCACTTCCAGGTCGGGCGCGAGCGTTCGCAGCGCCACTTCGAAGCGCACCTGGTCGTTGCCTGCGGCTGTGCAGCCGTGCGCAATCATGCTCGTGCCGAGCTCGCGTGCCATACGGGCGATCGTCTGTGCCTGCATCACACGTTCCGCGCCCACGCAGAGCGGGTACAGCTGGCCACGCTTCACGTTGCCCATGATGAGGAATCGCAGCACCTGCTCGAAGTAATCCGCACGCGCATCGACGATGTGGTGCTCGACGGCGCCCAGGGCCTTCGCCCGCTCCGCGAGCGTGTGCCTGGCCTGGTCGTCGATGCCGCCGGTGTCGACCGTGACGGTGATGATCGGCCGGTTGTAGTTCTCCGCCACCCACGGGACGAGGAACGACGTGTCGAGCCCGCCGGAATAAGCGAGGACGATGGGCTTGGCGCCCGCAGAAGAAACAGTGTTGGGCATGGTCAGACTCGGAAGATGGAGCGCAGGCGCGTGCCGAGCTCGGCCTGGGCGCGTGCGCCGTCGGTTGCGATGAAAATGGTGTCGTCGCCGGAGATGGTGCCGACCACTTCCGGCCACTCCGCCTTGTCGATGGCGACCGCAACGCTCTGGGCGGCGCCGATGGTGGTGCGGATGACGGTGAGGCACGGGCCGGCCGGCCTGATCGCCCTCACGAACGCCGCGAGGGTCGAGAAATCCGCATTGGTCCGGCCGGTGTCCTCGGGGGGCAGCACATAGCCGCCGCGCGCTTTCAGCACGCCGAGATCCCGCAGATCCCGGCTCACGGAGGACTGCGTCACTTCGTGCCCGTCCTTCTGGAGGAGGCGCACGAGATCCTGCTGATTGCGCACGAGGCCGCCGCGCAGGATGCGCATGATCGCTTCACGGCGTTCGGCTTGGTGGCGATCCATCAGCATCGGAGCTCTCGGGGTGACCTTTCCCAGAATGGGACTGTGCATAAAATCGCGCGCATTCTGCATATTCATGCACGCGCGGTCAAGGGCTGGAGACGGTTTCTTTTTGGGGTTGGCGCGATTTGCGTGAACGTTCAGCCGTGGCGGGGGCGGGGCCTCGCTCGTGGAGGGGCGGGGAGGCACGTCTGAACGCATGGATGCGTTCAGACGCGGCCGGCTAGGCGAGGCATCGCAGGATGCGTCTTCCGGCCCGTCCCCCGCCGGGTGCTCTTCGAGTGAGTCGCTGCCCCCGACCGAGGGCACCTCCGACCCCCCCTACTTCTCGATCGTGTAAACGAGATCCGCCCCGCGCGCCTCGCCGACTTCCGTCTTCACGGTCCACCGGTCGCTCAAGGTGTAGCGGAGCTTCAGAGTGTTGAGCTGCTCGGTGAAGCTGATCCCGTAGCTCACATAGAGGCGAGGAGAGAGGTACTTGCCGAGGACGAGGGAGGTTTCGTTGTCGAGGTTGGATTCGAGGCTCACGTCTTCGAGCCCGACGCGCGCGCCGAGCTGCTGGGCGAGGATCGCGCTGCCCTGCGCGAGCAGCTCGTTGCCGGCCTGGTTGGGATTGCTGCGGTTCTGCGCGGACTCGAGCGACCCGCCCGCGAGAATGAGAGAGACGATCTGCGTCTGCGGCAGCGAAGGCTCGGAGAAGAACGTGAGCCTCGGCTGCAGGAGCGTGCCGCGAACGTTCACGCCCGCGAGCACATCGGGGTACTGCTTCACCGCGCGGATGTCGACACCGGGGTTGTTCACCGGCCCGCCGCTGAAGACGAGCCGGCCCCGCTGGATGTCGAGCCTTCGTCCGTACGCCGTGTACTTGCCTTCTTCCACCGACAGCTCCCCGGTGCCGCGCGTGATCTCGTCCGTGCCACTGCGCAAGGTGAGCGTGCCCGTGAGACGCGACGTGAGGCCGAGCGTGTCGATGCTGACCTTGTCGCCGAGCGTGAGAGAGATGCCCGTGACGACCTCGAACCGCTTGGAAGGGTCGAGCGGCTCCTGCCCGACGAGCACTTCGTCCGACGATGAGCGCACGGCGTTCGTCATGTCCGCCGGAACGATCTTCGCGTAAGGCACCTTCACGGCGCCGGTCACCTCGATGCGGCGGCCCTGGATGTTGAAGTCGAGCGCAGGCGAAGCATCGATCTGTGCCTCGGGCACGTCCGCAACCCGCAGGTTCTCGCCCCGCAGCGAGAAGTTTCCAAAGGGCTGGGCATCCCGCCACTGCAGACGCCCGCTGGCGCTGACCGCGCCCGGGCCGATGTTCGCGGAGCCGTCGAAGTCGAGCCCGTTCTGCAGCAACCGGGCCTCCATGTGCGCCTTCCGCAAGGCGAGATTCACCTGGTAGAGGTCGAGCTCCGCATCCGACAGCTTCAGGCTCCCGTCGAGCAGCGGCATGCCGAGCGTGCCGCCGACGGAGAGGTCCGCGACGAGCTTGCCAGCCACGCGGTCGATCTCCGGCACATAGAGCGAGATGAGACCGAGCTCCGCTGTTTCCGCCATCAGCTCACCGGTGACGGGCATGTCCTGCCAGAGCGCGGTGCTTCGGCTCGCGTCGAGCCGGCCTTTGATCGTGCCGACGTTGCCCGCATCGAGCGTGACCGCCGCGTCGATCGCGGACTCGGAGGCATTCAGCGTCACGAGCCCTGTTCCCAGCGTGATGCGCTCCGTGCGGCCGTTGGCGAGCCTGTGCGCGATGGCGGCGCCGATGAGGTCCGCGCGAAGGTTGCCCTGCAGAGGCTGGGAGGCGCCGCCGAAGGCGCGCGCGGTGACCGTGAGCCGGCCTCGATAATCCACCGAAGGCGTGAGGCCGGACGTGAGCGTCCTCATGGGCAGCTCATTCGCGTTGACCGTGGCCGTCCAGCTGGCCGGAGTCCACTCCGCATCCGCACACACGCGCGCCGGCTCGCCAATGAGACAGAACCAGTCGATGCGCATCTGCTTCGCGGACAGTGCGGCGTCCACCGGCGAGTCCAGCGCGAGATTCAGGGACTCGCTGCCGCTGACGTTGAGCTTGCGAAGCCGGCCCTCCCAGGCGCCGGTGCCGAACGCTCCCGTCAGCTCGGACTCCACGACGAGACCGGGCGCCTTGCCGTTGACCCTCGCGACATGCTCAGCCGCGCTGCCATCGAGGACGAGAGTCAGCTCGGAGACCGTGCGCCCCTTGAAGCCGAGATTGCGCGTGCGCACGTCCACGTGTGATGGGCGTGCGCCGCTCGCATCGAAGTCCACGTCGGCATCGATGCTCTCGACGGACAAGCCGTTGTGCTCGATCGCTCCGCCCTGCAGGTCACCCTTCACGATCGGGTCCTGCCACGTGCCGCGCAGGGTGCCCTGGGCGCGCAGCTTGCCGCGGCTGCCCTGCGCGAGCAGGCCAAGATCTTCCGCGTCGATCGCGAACCCGAGATCCAGGGTCTCGGCGATGCGGCCGTTGGCGGCGAGGCTGGTATGCCCGAGCGATACGCGAACCTGTTCGAGCTCCCACGCTTCGCCCTTGCGCGCGATCTTCCCGCTGCCGCTCGCGGGCGCACCCCGCAAGCGCCCGCTGAGGCCGCGGATGTCCACCGAAAAATCCTCGGCCGTTCCGAAGCCCTCGCCGTGCGCGACGAAGCCGAAGTCGAGCTTCCCGGGCAGGTCGCTGCGCAGGCTCGCTGGGTTGATGCCCGACGCGTCGCCCTTCAGGGACCAGCGATCTTCCGGGGCCCAGATGACTTCTCCGGAGACGACAGACTGGCCTTCGAACGCCTCGACCGAGGCCGCGCTGATCACGAGCCGATCCGTGCCGAGCTGGCCTTCCATCTCGACCGCCATCGGTTGCAGTTGCGCGGCCTCGAGGGTGCCGGTGGCGCGCAGGTCGTACGGCCGCACGCCTCGAATGGAGTATCGGCCCGACTCGCTGCGTGCCGCGACGCCCTCGCCCACCAGCGGCCAACGGAAGTTCTGCCACGTGCCCCGCAGATCGAGCTGCGGCCCTTGCGCGACGATGCCGATCGCCCCCGTGCCGTGAACATGTGCACCGGAAGACCGATGCGTGATGTCGATCTGCTGTGCGGTGATCACGCGATCCGCGTATGAGCCCGCGAAAACTGTCTGGAACGCGCCCGCGCGCAACCCGGCGGGCGTGAGCGGGCCGCGCGCCTCGAACCCCTCGGCATCCCCTTTCACGGCGAGCTCACCTGAGATGCGCCCAAGTGCGCCGCCGCCACCCCACGTGCGCAGGTCGAGACTCGTGATCTTCCCGTCGCCGGACCAGTGCCAGCGCTGTGTGAGGTCCTCCGCCTTTCCGCTGAAGCTCGCCTGGAACGGCTCGACGAACTGCGCGTCCAGGCCGAGCTCGTCGAGATCGCCCCGGCCGGAGGCGTTGATGATCCACTCCGGCTGGTTCGGGAAGCGGATCTCGATGCGTGCGTCCGCCGTGAGCTGCATGGGGTCCGCGGCACGCAGCGTGGAATTGCCGGAGATGCGCACGGCATCCTGCACGAAGCTCGCTTCGAAGAAGCGGAGCGTCCTGTAGCGTGCAACTCCTGACGTGTTCACATCCGTCAGATCGAACTGGCGGCCGTTCTGCACGATCAGCGTGCCCGAATCCGCATGCACGCGATCCGCGCGGATGATGAGCCCGCGCGGAAGAAAGCGCGGCGAGGATTGCGGCGGCGGAGTCTTCCAGCGCCGCACCTCGACGAACGCGCTGCGCATGCGCACGTCTTCGGCATGGATGGTCTGCCACAAGAGCGGCAGCAGGGTCACTTGCCCCGCGACACCCTCGAACTTCAGGTGGACCCGCTCGTGATCGGATTCGAAGCGCTCCAGCGTGAAGCCGCCTGCCAGCGTGCCCCGCGCCCCGACGATGTCGATGTCCGTGCGGCCGATGCGTTTCGGCACGTGTCGCACGATGAGCTGCAGCCCGGCTTCCGTGTACGCGGCGTAGTAGATGGCGGCCGCGGGCACCGAGATGGCGATGAAAATCGCGATGCCCAGGATGAGGAGTATTCGACGGCGCATGGCGTGGAGGTGTCGCCGTCAGAGCTTGGGAGAGAAGTTGATGTGGAGGCGCGGGCTCGCGCCCGGCTCCGAGAGCGGCTGGGCGATGTCCACACCGAGCGTCACCACGGGCAGCCGCCAGCGAAACCCGAGCCCCGCGGAGTATTCGAGCGGGTCGCCGAAACTGTCGAACGCGTTGCCGAAATCGAAGAAGGCGGCCACGCCGAAGCTGCGCCGCAGGTCGCGGACGATCTCGACCGTGCCGGTGAGCAGATGCTTGCCGCCGACCTTCACCGTGACCGGGTTGCCGTCTTCGTCCAGGACGGGCTGGTCGTTCGCGTCGCGCAGCTCCTGCACCGGCGACAGCTCGTTGTAGCCGAAGCCGCGCACGCTGCGGTCCCCGCCGGCGAAGAAGCGCACGGTGCCGGGAAGCTGGCTGAATTCCGCCACCAGGCTGGCGCCGATTTCCCCGCGCAGCAGCAAGTGCCACTTGTTCGTGATGTCGAGAACGCGCTCTGCCTGAAGGTCGAGCTGCAGGAAGTCCGAGTCCGAGCCGAATGCGTGGTGCGAGCCGCGCAGCTGCGCGAACAGTGCACGGGAGAAGAGCGCCTCCCCGAGGTAGCCGTGGGGAACCGAAGCTACGCTGATACCGGGGATGAGCAGCGAGTCGGTGCGGTCCTGTGCCCCCAGCGTGGTCCGCGTGTTCACCGCCGTGACGAAATGGACCCACTGCCACGAGCCGCTCACACGCGTGATGCTGGGCTGGAACTTGAAATCGCGCGTGTCGATGTCGGCGAGCCGCTGCTTCTGGTACGTCGTCTCGAACTGGAGCTTCTCCAGCGCCGGATCGCCGATGGGAATGATGTAGTTCGAGGTCAGGCTCTGCTGCTCTGACGCGGCCTTCAGCTCCACGTTGAAGCGGTGTCCGCTGCGGTTGATGCGGCGGTCCTCCCATTGAATGGTGCCGCGGACGTCCGTATCGGTGCCGTAGCCCAGGCCGAAAGAATACCGATGACGTCGGTTCGCCACCGCGTGAATGCTGATGGGGACCAGTAGCGTCTCCGGGTCCGGGCTGCCCGGAAGGACTTCCACGGTGGAGAAGTACTGGCTGTCATCGAGAGCGAACTGGGTGCGCAGGATCTCCGACATGTCGAACGGCTCGTCCTGCTCGTAGCGCATGTACCGGCGCACCAGGGGCTCGTCGATGACCTCCTGTTCGATGATCGTGCTGCCGAAGCGGTAACGCGGGCCGGTCTCCATTTCGAGAAAGACATCCGCCCTGTGAGAGGCAGGGTCGACGCGCAGCTCGTTCTTCACCAGTTTCGCGTCGAGGTAACCAAAGTTCGAGGCCGTGCGTTGCAGGTCGCCCTTCACGCGCTCGTACGCGGCGTGGTTCAGCCGCTGCCCCGCTTTCAGGGCCGGGGCGGCGGTGATGCGGGTGAAGAGCGGGTCGTTCGCGCCCGGGCCCGAGGCGCGCACTTCGACCAGGTTCAGGATCACGGGCTCACCGGGCTCGATGTTCACGTGCACGCGCCAGTCCCCGCCACCGAGCTCCTCGAGGCGCGAGGTTGTCTTCGGTTCGTAATAGCCGAACGGCTTGAGCGCGGCGGCCACTTCGCGCTCGATGCGATTGTGGAGGCGTTCGACGGTATCGGCGCTCAGCGATTCGCTCTTGCGATAGCGATCGAAGCTCAGGTAGGCGAGCACGTTGGTGCGCAGGTCGTCATCGACCCCGCGCACCTCGATGTCGATGTCGGACCACGCAGGCTGCAGGCACAGGAGGCACACGAGAGCGAGCGAGGCGCGGCGGAGCCAGTTCGCTTGCACGTGTGGACTACGCTGCGCCATCGCGGCTCTGAGTCAAGAAGAGGACCGGGAGAAGCCAAAGAGGGGCAATTCTAGAGTGTCGACCGGCGCCCCGCTCGGGGCTCTTTCTCAGAGCCGCGCATCGGCACGGGGTTCCGTGCCGGCACGACAGGGCTCAGGGCCACTCTCCCGCGTTCAGCCGGAATTCAGTTTCGCCGGTGAGATGGCCTGCCGCATCGAAACGTCTTTCGACGAGCACTGCCGCACCGGACGCTTCGAGCAGCAGCACGGTGGAACATCGGGTGCCGTACGTGGGGTGGACGACAAACGGTGCGGAGAGCGCGCGCTCCCATTCGGGCGGCAAGGTGCCCGACTGCGGTGGGCCGCCGGTGGCGGGGTCGCGGTCGGCGAGGAGCTGAAACAGGCTTGCGACCCCGTCCTCCGCCTGCGCGGTGCGGCCGCCGGATTCATCGGCGAGCCACGCGTCGAAGCGCTGTCGCACGCGGCGGAGTTTGGGCCACGGCGTGTCGAGGAACTCGTTGCTGAGACCGTAGGTGCCGGGGTCGAGGGAGCGCGCGAATTGATCCATCCGGTTGGATGCGTACCAGAGGCTCTCCCCATCGGACAGCAGAAGGTTGAAGCCCGAGTAACCCGGCGCGTCGGTTTCGAGCTGGGCGAGGAACTCGCCGGGCGGGCCGGACTGGGCCAGATAGGCCGGGACCAGGTTGCCGCGCGACGGAGCGGTGCGCCGCGGCCGTTGCAGCTCGCGGAAATTCGTGACGGTTCCGAAACGCCGTCGGCGATCGAGACCGAGCCACGTGCCGCCCGCGCGCTGGTCGCGGCCGGCAAGGATGTCGTTCGGCTCCGGCCACCGCGCCATCGGCACCGCAGGGCGCTCGTGATATTCGTCCCGGTTGGCCGCGACGACGAGCCGATAGCGAGGGTGCGCACGCCACGCGAGCACGAGAAGACACATGCGGAGCTAACGCCTTTCGATGCCGGGGCCCGGCGTCTCTTGCGCGAGCGTCGGGTCCCGCAGCCAGGTGGTGATGAGCCGGTAGGAAATCGACTGTGATGGCGGCAGCAGCGGCGGCCCGCTCAGCAACTCCTCACGGGAGAACCAGCGGGCGTCTTCCAGCTCCCCGTCCGTGAGCTGGATGGGAGCTCGCGAATCCGCGCTTGCGTGGAAGCCCATCATGAGCGACGACGGGAAGGGCCACGGCTGCGAGGAGTGGTAGTTCACGTTGCGCACGTGCGCGCCCGTCTCCTCGAGCACCTCGCGCGTGACGGCATCTTCGAGGCTCTCGCCCGGTTCGACGAACCCCGCGATGGTGGAATAGCGGCCCGCCGGCCAGCTGGCCTGCCGCCCGAGCAGTGCACGCTCGCCATCCGCCACGAGCACGATGACGGCGGGGTCGATGCGGGGGAAGGCTTCGTGCCCGCAAGCAACGCAGCGCATGACGTGGCCGGCTCGCGTCGGCACGAGCGGCGAGCCACAGACCCCGCAGTAGCGGTGCCGCGAGCGCCAGATGGACAGGGCCCGCGCGTACGCGAGCAACCCACCTTCTTCCTCGGGCAGCACGTTCGCGAGCGGCCGCAGCTCTTCGAACCGCGCGCCCGGAACCCATTCGGGCTCATCGGCCGTCGCGGTGGCGGGGTCGAGATCCACGAGCACGCTGCGCACGCCGTGAAACCAGCCGAGCAGTACGAAGTGGGTGTCGCTGGCGGAGCGCACCAGCGGGTGATCGCCAGAAACGAAGGCGATGTGCGGCTCGGGCTGCGAGATCAGCAGGTGCGTGGTGCCGCGGCCGATGACGTAAAGCGTGGCCGGGTCCGCCCGCGCCATGTCGAGCCAGCCCGCGGCCTCGCGCAGCTCGGCGCGACGATCGAGGTAGGGCCCCGCGAAGAGGTTGGGTCGATGGCGTTCCGGATCCACGTTGCCGCGGATTCTAGCAGTGGAATTGTGTCTGCTCCGTGCACCTGCCGCAGCGGACGTTGCGCAGGGCGAGACCATCCACCACCACGAGGCCGCCGCACACGCTGCAATCGCCGAGCCTGAGTTCCACGCCGCGGGTGAGCTCGTTCAGCAGCAGCACAGCGTGCTCGAACGAGATCTGCGAGGACGGGACGAGCGCGAGATATGCCTCGAACGCCTGGCAAAGCCGCTCGCCGCGCGCGACGCCGTGCAGCGGGATGTCCGCATCCACCACGACCTGCTGCGGGACGACCCCGAGCAGGCAGAAGAGGCTCGCAAGCACCGCGGATTCCTGCTGCACGCGGGACGAGCGTGTGAAGAAGCAGGCCTGGCCGGGCGACTTGCCTCGATGGCGCGAGACCTGGCCCGGCATTTCCGAGAGGTAGGCGCGGTAGAGCTTGCGGATGCGATCGTCCGTGAGCCCCGTCCACTTGCGGATCGTGTGGGTGCGCGCTTCATGCCGCATGAAGCGCAGCGCGAGGTCCAGGCGCAACCGGTCCCGGCTGTAGCGGTCGTCGGAAATTCGCATGAAAACACTCCGTGTCGTGGGGAAGGACTGCACTAAATAAAAGAAACCGGGCCGCGCGGTCCAGAGCGGATTTGGTCGAATTTTCCCAAATTCAGAGAATGCATTCTGCGGGAATCCGAGTCACCATGGCGCGATCCGGGATACAACAACACGCATAGGGAGCGGCTTCGATGTCTACGGTGACGATGACGGAAGATCTTGGCGCAGGCCTGGAGCAGGAGCGGCCGTGGGAAGCGCACGCCTGGCTGCGTGCGGAAACCCTCGCGGCGCTCGCCGAGCTGAACGAGCAATGCCTCGACATGCTGGCCCTGCAGTACTGTTCCGCGCCTTCCGCCGGGCCGGCGCCGCCGCTGCTCGTTCGCGAAGTGGGGCCGCTGCTGCGGGTCATGGATCCGGACGCGCGCCATCGGGCCGCGGCGTGTCCCTACCTGCTGTTCGATGCCGGCTTCGCGGATCAGCAGCGCTGGGCCTGGGTGTCAGGCAACTACGTGCGGGAAAAGAAGGTATCTCCACCCTTCTTCACCGTGCAGCAGACGCGGTCGATGGCGCGGCTCGTCTTCACGTACGCGTGGCACCTGGCCCGGAGTCAGAACGCGGCCGCGCGGCTGCTGCTGGGAATGTCAGCGCATTGCGCGCGGCTCATCGCCGTGTGCACGCTGCGTCAGATTCACGACCTGGCGGAGAACCATCCGGAATGGCTGCTGCCGCGGTGGCCGGCGCGGCCCCAGTTCTGGCGCGAGCTGCTGGTCAGCGCCGCGTCCGGTGATTCCGCGGCGATGGAGCAGGCGCGTCTGCGTGGGCTGCAGATCATGGCCGCGGAACACCGGATGCTCGCAGCGGGCCAGGCGCCGTAGGCGTTGCGGGCAGGTGCGGGGCGGGGCGCGTGAGCGCCGTTCACGCATGCTGGGTGCGGCCGCGGGCGCAGGGAGTACCATCCCGCCCCTCCATTCATCGCCCGAGCTCCTGGAAAAAGCCATGCACTACCTGCTCATCTACGACCTCTCCCCGGACTACCTTGCGCGCCGCCCCGAGTTTCGCGCGGAGCATCTGAAGCTGGCGTGGGACGCGAGCGAGCGCGGCGAGCTCGTGCTCGGGGGCGCCCTGGCAGACCCGGTGGACACCGCGGTGCTGCTCTTCAAGGGTGATTCGCCTGCGGCCGCGGAGCGTTTCGTCGCCGCGGACCCGTACGTGAAGAACGGCCTCATCGCGAAGTGGCGCGTGCGCCCCTGGACCACGGTCATCGGCGAGGAGGCCGCCACACCGGTCCGCCCCGAGAGCTGAGCGGCGCCGCGACCGCGGCTAGCGCTGGATCGCCACTTCACGCCGCCCGCCCGAGGCTCGGGCGGCGCGAAACATCCCTTCGGTGCTGAAATCCATCACGATCTCGCCTTGCGCGCCCACGGCGATGATTCCGCCTTTGCCGCCGAGGGTTGGGACGCGGGAGTGCACCAGCTCGCGCACGGCGGCGTCGAGCGTGAGGCCGCGATACTCGACGGCGCTTGCGATGTGATACGCCGCCACGGCACGGATGAAGTACTCGCCGTGGCCCGTGGCGGAGACCGCGCACACCCCGTTCTTCGCGTAGGTGCCCGCGCCGATGATGGGAGAGTCCCCCACGCGGCCCTGGCGCTTGTTCGTCATGCCACCCGTGGATGTCGCGGCAGCGAGGTTGCCGTGCTGGTCCCGCGCCACGGCACCCACCGTGCCCAGTGAGGTGACGGGCATCAGATCCGAGACGCGGCGGCCCTGCTGCTCGTGCGCCAGCTGCTGGCGGCGATCATCCGTGCGGAAGTAGAGGTTCGGCACCAGCGGGAGGCCTTCCTCCAGCGCGAACTCTTCCGCTCCCGTGCTCACGAGCAGCACGTGACGGGATTTCTCCATCACCCGCCGCGCGAGATCCACCGGGTTCTTCACATGGCGCACGGAGGCCACGGCGCCTGCGCGCTGGTCCCGGCCATCCATGATGGCTGCATCGAGCTCCGCCCAGCCTTCGCGCGTGAGCGCGGCACCGCGGCCCGCGTTGAAGAGCGGGTCATCTTCCAGGGCGCGCACGGCGGTGGTCACCGCGTCGAGGCTCGTGCCGCCGCGTTCGAGGATGTCGAAGGCCGCATCGAGCACGCCCGAGAGGCTCGCCGCGTAGTGCGCGCCGCGACTGATCAGATCCGCGGGCACCGCGCCCGCGCCGCCATGAATGGCTATGGAATGCATGAATCAGCGATCGCCATAGATGGCGACATCCTTCCTGCCGCGCGAATCCCGCGCCGCGCGGAACATGCCGCCGCTGTTGAAGTCCATGACGATGTTTCCCGCCGTGTCGAGCGCGATCACGCCACCCGTGGCCGCGAGACCTTCGATCTTCTGGTGGATCACTTCCCGCGCAGCCGCCTCGAGCGAGATGCCTTTGTAGGTCACGAGTGCGCACACATCGTGGGCCACCACAGACCGAATGAAGTATTCGCCATCCCCCGTCGCGGAGACAGCGCAGGACGCGTTGTTCGCATAGGTTCCCGCACCGATGATCGGGGAATCGCCCACGCGCCCCGGCATTTTGTTGGCCATGCCGCCTGTTGACGTGGCAGCGGCCAGATTTCCGTTACGGTCCAGCGCCACGGCGCCCACGGTGCCTTTGCTGCCGGACCCTGAATCGGAAGTCGAAGATTTCATGCGTTCGAGCTGGCGCACGCGGCTCTCGGTGCGGAAGTAGCTGTTGGGCACGAGAGCGAAGCCTTGCTGAAGCGCGAACTCTTCGGCGCCTCCGCTGATGAGCAGCACGTGCGGAGATTTTTCCATCACGGCTTTCGCCAGCTCCACCGGGTTCTTCACGTGCTTCACACCGGCGACGGCGCCGGCCTTCAGCGTCTTGCCGTCCATGATGGACGAATCGAGCTCCGCGATGCCGTCACGATTCAGCACGGCGCCCTTGCCAGCGTTGAACTGCGGGTCGTCCTCCAGCATGCGCACGGCTGCGGTCACCGCATCGAGGCTGGAGCCGCCCCGCTCCAGAACCGCGAAGCCCGCGTCGCGCGCCGCTTCGAGCCCGGCGCGGTAGCCCGCCTCGCGTTCGCGTGTGAGGTCGGCGCGGTTGATCACGCCTGCACCGCCGTGGATCACGATGGCGATGGGTTGCGCGCCCTGGGCGCACGCGAGAGCCGGCACGAGCAAGGCGATCAGTGCCAGCATGAGTCCCGGTGAGAAACGCTTTACGTCAGCCATCTTTCGCCTCTAAATGTTCGTCGGGAGTCCATTCCCCGGGCCGGCCGCCTTCACCGGCCCGCGCATCTTAGGGTGAAACCCGCCATGTCGCAGCGGATACGCAGTCTACTGGTTGCCAATCGGGGAGAGATCTCCATTCGCGTGATGCGAGCGGCGAACGAGCTCGGCATACGCACCGTCGCGATCTACTCGCAGGAGGATCGCTTCTCGCTTCATCGCACGAAAGCGGATGAAGCGTATCTCGTCGGGCGGGACCGGGAGCCCGTCGCCGCCTATCTCGATATCGACGACATCCTGCGCATCGCACACGAAGCGCGCGTGGATGCCATCCATCCGGGCTACGGATTCCTGTCGGAGAACCCGGAGCTCGCCGAGCGTTGCGGTGCCGCCGGGATCATCTTCATCGGCCCGACGCCTGAGATCATGCGCACGCTCGGCAACAAGGTGGCCGCGCGAAATCTCGCGAAGACCGCGAATGTGCCCGTGATGCCGGCGACCCCCCCGCTTCCGCCAGCGCTCGAAGCCTGCCTGCCGCTGGCTCACGAGATCGGCTACCCGGTGATGCTGAAGGCAAGCTGGGGCGGTGGCGGTCGCGGCATGCGGGTCGTGGAGAACGATGAGCAGCTCGCCGAGCTGCTCCCCGTGTCTCGACGCGAAGCGAAGGCGGCCTTCGGCAACGACGAGGTGTATCTCGAAAAGCTCGTGCGCCGGGCGCGGCACGTGGAAGTGCAGATTCTCGGTGACCACGAAGGCAACCTGGTGCACCTCTTCGAGCGCGACTGCACCGTGCAGCGTCGCAACCAGAAAGTGGTGGAGCGTGCGCCCGCCGTGTTTCTGAGCGACCCGCAGCGCCAGGAGCTGTGTGAGGCCGCACTTCAAATCGGCCGCGCGGTGCGCTACCTGAACGCGGGCACCGTCGAGTTCCTGCAGGATGCCGACACTGGGAAGTTCTACTTCATCGAAGTGAACCCACGCATCCAAGTGGAACACACGGTTACGGAGTGCGCCACTGGAATCGATCTCGTGAAGGCGCAAATCCGCATCGCCGGCGGCGCGCGCATCGGCACGGCAGACAGTGGCGTGCCGCAGCAGGGCGACATCCGCATCATGGCCCACGCCCTCCAGTGCCGCGTAACGACCGAGGACCCGGAGAACAACTTCATCCCGGACTACGGTGCCATCACGGCGTATCGCAGCCCCGCGGGGTTCGGCGTTCGCCTGGATGCGGGCACTGCGTACTCCGGCGCGATCATCACGCGCTCTTACGACTCGCTGCTCGTGAAAGTCACCGCGTGGTCCCCGTCGCCGGAGGAAACCATCGCCCGCATGCATCGGGCGCTGTGGGAGTTCCGCATCCGCGGTGTCGTCACGAACCTTCGCTTCCTCGACCAGGTGATCACGAACCCGCGTTTCGCACGCGGCGACTACACAACCCGGTTCATCGACGAGACGCCGGAGCTGTTCCGATGGCCGCGTCGCCGCGACCGCGCCACGCGGGTGCTCAACTTCATTGCTGACGTCATCGTCAACGGCAACTCCGAAGTGAAGAACAGGCCGAAGCCGGAGCGGCTCACGCCACCGCGCCTGCCGCCGCTGGAGCTGCCGGACCCCGCCCCGGGCACGCGTCAGAAGCTCGAGGAGCTCGGCCCGGAACGTTTTGCCAGGTGGATGCTGAACGAGCAGCGCGTGCTGCTCACTGACACCAGCATGCGCGATGCGCATCAGTCCCTGCTCGCCACGCGCATGCGCTCGTTCGATCTCACTGCCATCGCGCCGAAATACGCGAGCCTCCTGCCGCAGCTCTTTTCGGTGGAGTGCTGGGGCGGCGCCACGTTCGATGTGGCCATGAGGTTCCTGAAGGAGGATCCGTGGCAACGCCTCGCAGAGCTGCGGGAGCGTATGCCGAACCTGCTCCTGCAGATGCTGCTGCGTTCCGCCAACGCGGTGGGCTATGCGAACTATCCTGACAACGTCGTGCGCTTCTTCGTGAAGCACGCCGCGGCGCGCGGTGTCGATGTGTTCCGCATCTTCGACTCGCTCAACTGGGTCGAGAACATGCGCGTCGCCATCGACGCTGTGCTCGAGACCGGCCGCCTCTGCGAAGCGGCGATCTGCTACACCGGCAACCTGAGTGATCCGAACGAGAGGAAGTACACGCTCGACTACTATCTGAAGCTCGCTCGCGAGCTGAAGAACGCCGGCACGCACGTCCTCGGTATCAAGGATATGGCCGGCCTGTGCAGGCCGCGCGCGGCGTTCACGCTGGTGAGGGCGCTGAAGGACGAGATCGGCCTGCCGGTGCACTTCCACACCCACGACACCAGCGGCATTTCGGCGGCCAGCGTGCTTGCGGCCATCGAGGCCGGAGCGGATGCGGTCGATGGCGCAGTGGATGCGCTGAGCGGCCTCACGTCGCAGCCGAATCTCGGTTCGATCGTGGAGGCGCTGGCGCATGGCCCGCGGGAAACGGGCATCGATCCGGCGAACCTGCGCTTCATCTCGTCCTACTGGGAGCAGGTGCGCCGCCATTACGGCGCATTCGAGAGCGACATCCGCTCGGGCACGTCGGATGTCTACGTGCACGGCATGCCGGGAGGCCAGTACACGAACCTGCGAGAACAGGCGCGCGCACTCGGCATCGACGATGCACGATGGCCAGAGGTGGCGCGCACCTACGCGGACGTGAACGACATGTTCGGCGACATCGTCAAGGTCACCCCCACGTCGAAGGTCGTTGGCGACATGGCGTTGCTCATGATCACGAGCGGGCTGACCAGGGAGAAGGTGCTGGACCCCCAGACGGAAATCGCCTTTCCCGAATCGGTGGTGCAGCTCTTCCGGGGCGAGCTCGGTCAGCCTCATGGCGGGTTCCCCGAAGCACTTCAGCGCAAGGTGCTGAAGGGCGCGCGCCCCCTGTCGCAGCGGCCCGGCGCGGAGCTGCCGCCCGTCGATCTCGACGTGGAGCGCGAGCGCATCCAGCAGAAGCTGCCGCGCCCGGCTACGGACGACGATCTCGCGTCCTGTCTGATGTATCCGAAAGTGTGGCTCGACTACATCGGCGATCGGCTTCAGTACGGTGACGTTTCCATCCTGCCAACGCCGGTCTTCTTCTACGGGATGGAGCCCGGGCAGGAGATGAGCGTGGACCTGGAGCGAGGCAAGACGCTCATCGTGCGTTACGTCGCGACGAGCGAAGTGCACGAGGATGGCAATCGCACGGTGTTCTTCGAGTTGAACGGCCAGCCTCGTTCCGTTCGCATCCCGGACCGCAGCCAGGTCGCCAGGCGCCCACCCCAGCGCAAGGCGCAGTTGGGGAACGGCAAGCATGTCGGGGCGCCGATGCCGGGCACGGTCGCCACGGTCAGCGTGTCGCCCGGCCAGAAAGTGGCGCGGGGCGACCTGCTCGTCACGCTCGAAGCGATGAAGATGGAAACCGCCGTGCGCGCCGACAGCGACGGTGAGATCGAGGAAGTGATTGCGCGCCCGAAGCAGCGCGTGGACGCGAAAGATCTCCTGGTGGTGTTTCGCTAGCCAGCAACGTGTCGGGCTTGCAGCGGTCACTGCACAGGCCGCGCGCGGCGAGCTTCTTCTGGAGTCGCGTCGGCGCGGCTCCGCCTACAGCCTGCGTGGTCCGAAGAGCTTCCGCCGTGCCGTGATCAACGCGACGGCGAGCAGGCCGAGCAGCGTCAGGTCCGCGCGCCCGCCACCACCACCGCCGCTGCTGTTGGTAGCCGGCGGGCTCGTGCCCCCGCCGGTGGGCGGGGGCGGTGGAACCGGTTCGGTCGTGGCGCTGATGGTGACGATGCCGCTGTCATTGCTCGCGTTGGGATCGTTCGCCGCATCCAGCGTGAGGCTCAGGGGAAACGAGCCTGCCTCCGTGGGCACCAACCTGAAATCAACCTGGCGCGTGTCCCCGGCAGCCAGTGTTCCGAGCTCGCAGTGCGCGATGCCAGCGCCGCCCGTGCAGGTGCCACCGTTGGCGGATACGTTCTCGAGCGTCAGTTCCGCCGGGATCGTTGCGGACACGGAGACATTGATCGACGCGTCATCGCCCGTCGCACGGACCTTGAACGATGCGACCAGCGCCGTTCCGACGACACCCGCGACGATGGGATTCGCCACTTCGAGGGTCGCGTCAGGGGGGATGTACGTTGCCAGGCACCACGCGTTGCGCACCACCGGGGCGATCTGCCGCACGCTGCACGCCGAGAACTGGTCACTGCCGTTCAACCGGGCCGCCATCAGGAAGGTGCTCGGCGTGTCACTGCAAGCGCCCTCGGCATCACCGTCGTGCGGCGCGTTGAAGTTGTGCCCGATCTCATGCGCTGCGATCAGCGCGGCGGTCGTATGTGACCGACGGCCTTCGGACAGGCTCGCCGCGTTCCGCCCGTCGCACACCGCGCCGATGTAGGCGATGCCGACGGTGTCGCCTTCGAGATCCCGCCCGGTCATGAGATGGGTGAGGCCGAGCGCGAGCTGCGCGGGCGAGCTGCCGCGATAGGCGCGCAGCTCCGTCAGAAGCTCTGAAGCTTTCTGTTTCGTGAAAGGATCCGTGCCCGAGCGAAACAGCGTGGGCGGCGCCAGCGACACTTTCACGCCGAGCTGGGACGAGAAGATGCCATCGACGATGTTCATGCGCGCCACGATGGCTTCTTCCGGGGTGAGCCCGCTGAACTGATTGGAAAACTCCGTGTCCCCCACGACACCGACGCGCACCTGTTTCAGCGTCGTGAGCTCCATGGCGTGCGTCTGCAGCTCCTTCGAAATCTGCTGGAAGGCGTCTGCGGCGGTGGATGGCCCTTCGGGCAGCGCGATCTCGCACGTCATGTCGTCCAGCGGCAGGAGGGCGTCCTGCAGGCGGTACACCACGAGCGCATCGCCGCGCGCTTCGAGCGGCTGCACCGTCGAGCCTTCGATGTCCGCGGCGGTTTCGATGGCATACATGTCGGTGCCGTCGAACATCATGCCGCGCAGGCCGGTTGCGCTGCGCGTGACACGAACCCACGAGCGGGGCGCGCCTTCCACCGTGCCTTCGAATGGCATCGTTCCATTCTCTTCGCCGGGCATGGCCCTGCGAATGCGCTCGTTGGGCATCACCTGCAGGTCGAACTGCCGGCCATAGGCCTGGAAGGAGAGGTGCTCTGCCGCACCCGTCCCGCGCGCACGTGTCACCTGGATGGCTTCATGGTGAAGCACACGGAAGCCCTTCTCCGGCGCCGCATCGGCGGCCGCGGCCAGCGCGAGGCCGACGAGCGCCGACGCGATCCCGGGCCCCGTGGAACGAGCGTGAAGCATTTGTCTTATCGTTGATCCCCAGCGGAGTCGCCTGTGTATCGGAACACCGGCGCCTCCCGCTCCGGCATGTGTCACATTCCGGGCAGCAAGGTTCGCGACCGGGGCGGTCGCAATCTAGAGACAGTCCTTGAGCGGGATGGCGGAGTCCGCGAGCTTCGTGGGGTCGGGCCGCGCACGTGCGGCAATGAGCTTGCGCGCCGCGAGCTGATCCTTCGGCTGATTCACCGTGTCCACTGCGATGAGCTCTCCGTCTCGCAGGTAGCACGCGGTGAAACGGCGCGCGGCGGGAGAGCCGCGCATGACGATCGAATCGTGTCCCTGGCACAAGCCGACGATGATCAGCTTCAGGTCGTACTGATCCGACCAGAACCAGGGCAGCTTGTCGTGCGCGGTCGGCGTTCCCAGGAGGTTCAGTGCGGCGCTCGCGCCTTGTTCGAACGCGTTGTCGACGGATTCGAGTCGCAGGCGGCGCCCGTAGTGAAGGCTCGGATGATTCGTGCAGTCCCCGGCCGCGTAGATGTTCGGGTCCGACGTGCGGCAATGCGCGTCGACCAGGATGCCGTCGGAGCATTCGAGGCCCGCATCTCGCGCCAGCTCATCCGCCGCCAGCACGCCGACCCCGGCGATGACCACGTCTGCCGGATGAGAGGAGCCGTCTTCGCACAGCACCGTGCGCACGCGACTGGCTGAGCCACCGCCGCCGCCTTCGAGCGCGCTCACGCGCGCATTGCACACGACCCTCACGCCATGGCGCCGGTGTTCGTCCCCATAGAAGGCGGACACCGGGGAACACGTCACCCGGTTCATCAAGCGATCCGCCATTTCGAGCACGGTCACATCGAGTCCCAGCTCCCGCGCGGTGGCGGCGACTTCGAGACCGATGTAGCCGCCGCCGACGAGCACCAATCGGCGTCCGGGCACAAGATCGGCGCGGATACGCTCCACGTCGGCTACGGTTCGCAGAAGATGCACGCCCTCGAGATTGGCGCCCGGCACGTTCAGGGGCCGCGGTCTGCTGCCTGTGGCAAGCAGCAATGCGTCGTAAGGAAGGATGGTGCCGTCGTCCAGGCGCACCTCCCGTGCGTCGCGGTCGATGTGTTGCGCGCGGCGGCCCAGGTGGGTCTCCACCTGATGTCCGGCGTAGAACGTGGCCGGTCGGATGAGCAGGCGCTCGCGCTCGAGCGCGCCCGACAGGTACTTCTTCGAGAGTGGAGGGCGCTGATAGGGCAGGTAGGGCTCGGCCCCCACCAGCGTGATGGCGCCTTCGAACCCCTTCTTCCGCATCGTATCGATGGCCTGCGCAGCGGCCTGGCCCGCGCCGACGACAAGAACCCGGTCAGACATGGGCCCGAAGCATAGCCGACCCCTCGAACCTGAGCCGCACCACGGCAGAGCGCATGTCCGGTACGTGCGCTCCGTAATAGTGCAGCGGTTTGGGCGCGTCGCGTATCATGCTGCGCAAACCCCGTGATTTCTTTGCACGTAGACAGCTGTCAGACCGTGGCATGAATACTGCAAAATGCCCGTGCCTGTATGTGCTTGCATAAACACGTGCCCTGCCCAATCCGATTAATCCAAAAACGCCGACTCTTTAAAGAAGGCCAAGACCCGACGGGAGCTCGCTCATGAAACTGGTCACCGCGATCATCAAGCCATTCAAGCTCGACGACGTGCGCGCTGCGCTGTCTGACATCGGCGTCTCGGGCATGACCGTCACCGAGGTGAAAGGCTTCGGTCGTCAACGCGGGCACACCGAGCTCTACCGGGGTGCCGAGTACGTCGTTGATTTCGTACCCAAGACGAAGATCGAAGTCGCTGTTCGCGGCGATCTCGTGGATCAGGTGGTGGAAGCCATCCTCAAGTCGTCGAAGACCGGCAAGGTCGGCGACGGCAAGATCTTCATCACCGACATCGACCGCGTCATTCGCATCCGCACCGGCGAGACGGACGACGCCGCGCTCTGAGCGCCTGTTCGAACGGTGAGGGGCTCGCGAACGCACACGCGAGCCCCTCGTCCGATGCCGGCCTCCCGCGCCAACGTTCACGCTGGCGCTCCGCGCGACCCCTCCCCGGCACGGACCGCCGATAAGCGCTACCCTGCGCGCCGATGAACATCGAGAAGTCGCTTCGCGAGATCTCCGCCGAGATCAGGCTCGGCCATGTGCGCCGGCACATCTTCCTCTGCACTCACGGCAAGTGCGCTTCCGAAGACGAGTCGCGCGAGTCCTGGAAATTCCTGAAGCGCCGGCTGAAGGAGCTGGGCCTTGCGGATGCCGAAGGTGGCGTCATGCGGACGAAGGCGGACTGCCTGCGGATCTGCATCGCCGGCCCCATCGCACTCGTCTACCCCGACGGCACCTGGTACCGGGACTGCACGCCCGAGAACCTGGAACGGATCATCCAGCAGCACCTGATCGGCGGTAAGCCGGTGGCGGACCTGGTGTTCGGCAAAGGGCCGCTGCCCGGATGAGCAGAGAGTGATGCCGCTCAGCGGGGGGCCGCGGCGGATGGACCCTCGTCGAGCTCGGCGAGCTTCGACAGCACGTCGTCGAGCGGCACCGGGCGGCCGAACAGGAAGCCCTGCGCGCAATCGATGCCGAGCTCCGCGAGACGGGCGCGCACCGCTTCTGTCTCCACGCACTCGGCCACTGTCTCGATTCCCATGCCGCGGCCGAGTTGCGCGATGCCGCGCACGAGCGATTCCGAACGCGGGTTGCCGAGCAGGTCGCGCACGAAGGAGCCGTCGAGCTTCAGCATCTTCACGTCGAAGAACTTCAGGTAGGCGAACGAGCTGACGCCGGTGCCGAAATCGTCGAGCGCGAACTGGACCCCGCGGGCCTTGAGACGCCGCATCAATGCCTGAGTCTGGGCGACGTTCGCCACCGCCGCGGTCTCCGTGATCTCGAACTGCAGCCATTCACCCGGCACGCCGCTGCCACCGATGTGCATGCCCAGCCATTCGAGGAAGTCCGGGTCGCCGATCGAGGGCCCGGAAAGATTTACCGAGAAGCGCAGGTTCTTGTCCGCGAGCAGCGCGCGGTGGGTCCCGAGCTTGTCGAACACGTGCGCCAGCACGGCGCGATCCAGTTGCGGAAGCATTCGATATCGCGTGGCGGCGGACATGAACCACGCGGGGGACAGGCGCGTTCCCGCGTCCCCGATCAGCCGCATCAGCAGCTCGTAGTTCGCCGTCGAACGAGTACCGTCGAGCCGCAGGATCGGCTGCGCGAAGACCTCGACGCGCCCTTCTTCCAGCGCGTGTCGCAAGCGGTCGGCGACGAGCACGTCGTCGTTGCGCTGGACGATGCTCTGGTCTGCTTCCTGATACACCTCGACGCGGCCCCGGCCGCGATCCTTTGCCGTCTTGCAAGCCGCTTCCGCAGCAGCGAGTGCATGACCCAGGCCGCCATCGCTTGATGGGATGAGTGCCACACCGAACGAGATGGAGAGCGGAGTGGGCACGGAGTGAACGTCGACGGCGAGGGCGCTTACACGCTTGCAGAGATCCTCCGCAATGCGCCGCGCCTGTGCGAGCGTCGTGCGTGGCACGTAAACCGTAAAGCGATCGCCTGAAAGATGGCAGGAGCATGCGCCAGCGGGTAGCTCCGCAGTCTGAAGGGCGCCACCCGCCTCGGAGATCGCGCGATCGCCAACCGCGAATCCCGCGAGCTTGTTGATCACATGGAGCTGATCCATGTCGCCGTAGAGCACGCAGCCGGGCAGACGGTCGGTCGCCTCCTGCGTGCGGATCTGTCGCTCGAAGTCGCTCCAGCCGAGCAGTGTAGCCACGGTGTCCCGCGCCTTCGGCGGCGGGGCGGTCGAGGCGCGTGTGGGGGAAACGGCTTCCGCCACGGCGGGTGCGAGCGCGAGCAGCTTCTGCGATTCCGCGGAGCTGAATCCGGGTTCCTCGATCAGGCGTGTCGCCACCAGCAGGCCGAGCGGATTGCCTTCGGCGTCGCGCAGTGCCACGGCGATGAGGCGCCCGCGCACCGGCCCGTCGTCTTTCGAGCGCACGCGGTTCGAGCCGAAGAGGCCGTTCCTGGCCTGGGTCTGGCTGCTGAGCGCGTCGAGCGCGTTCGTGCAGACATCCTGCAGGAACTGCGCGGCGGCGGCGCTTCGAGTGAAGTGCCTGGGAGGGTTGCCGTCCGCGCGAGTCACACCGACCGCGGAGGCATTCAGCTCCGTGAGCGCGCGACGAAGCACCTCGGTGAGTCCGCGCGCCGGAGCGCCCGAACCTGGCCGAGGCACCGAAGCCTCGTTGGGCAGCGATGCGCCGTGCGACATGAGCCAAGTGTTTCGAAACCAAGACGGGCGGACTTTAGTCGTAGTCAATCGCCGCCGATGGGAGGCCGTTCGCTCCCCGGGTAAAAGCCGTATCATTCGGCCGCTTCATCGCGGAACTGCGAACCCAATCACATCCGCCGGGGCGATCGCCCCGGCCAGACCAGCGAAACGCCCCATGCCCCAAGCCATCCGGATCCACGAGCACGGCACGCCCGAAGTGCTGCGGTTCGAGGAAATCGACGTTCCTCCGCCGGCACCCGATGAGGTGCAGGTCCGCCATACCGCCATCGGCGTCAACTACATCGATGTCTACGACCGCACCGGCCTCTATCAGCAGCCGCTGCCCGTGGTGCTTGGCCGGGAAGGTGCCGGGGTGGTGGTCAAGCGCGGTCGCAAGGTCCGCGAGTTTCGAGTGGGAGATCGGGTGGCCTATGCCATCCCGCAGCCGGGTGCGTACAGCGAGCTCAGGAACCTGCCGGCGGATCGACTCGTGAAAGTGCCCAGGGGTATCTCGGACGAGCAGGCCGCGGCACTCATGCTTAAAGGCATGACGGCGCAGTACCTCCTGCGCAGGACGTATCGTGTGCGTCGTGGCGAAACGATTCTTGCGCACGCTGCTGCAGGCGGCGTCGGCCTGTTGCTGTGCCAGTGGGCGAAGTCACTCGGCGCAACCGTCATCGGCGTGGTCGGCAGCGAGGCGAAAGTGGAGGTGGCGCGCAAGCACGGCTGCAAGCACGTGCTGCTTGCCGGGCGGGACGAGCTGGTGCCCAGCGTGAAGCGCCTGACAAAGGGGGTCGGCGTTTCCGTCGTCTACGATGCCGTGGGGCGGGACACCTTCTTCGAATCCCTCGATTGCCTGCGTCCGCTCGGCATGATGGTGACGTTCGGCAACGCCTCCGGGCCGCCGCCCGCGATTTCGCCGCTCGAGCTCAGCAAGCGGGGCTCGCTGTTCCTCACACGCCCTTCGCTCTTCAGCTACATAGCGAAGCGCGAAGACCTGGTTGCCACGGCGAAGGAGCTGTTCGCCGCGGTGAAGAGCAAGGCGGTGAAGGTGCGTCTCCAGCAGACCTACGCATTGAAGGATGCCGCCGAGGCGCATCGTGACATGGAGTCCCGCCGCACCACCGGTTCGACCGTGCTCATCCCCTGACGGGTGCGGCGGAAGCTGGTGCGGTGCTGTGGCCCGGCGCCGCCACGGCCGCTCCCGGGGCGGCGCGCGGCACCGACCTTGCTGGGTTCTCCTCCGCTCGGCGAGGAGATGAGCCATGCCACAGCTCGAGAACGAGATCGACCGCATCAACCAGATGGTTGACGAGATCGAAGAGGACATCGACCGCACCACCCAGCGCATCGAGGCGTGCGTGGACCAGCTCGACGAGTTGGCGCTGAAGGTCGCGCGGGCCTCGAAACTGCTGCGCGAGCAGGTGACGCTTCAGCGTGCCAATGCCTCGGCCGGGATCACGACCACGCACTGAGATCCGCTCGTACAGGTCGCGCGCGCGACAGCGGGCCCGCATTGTTTTCGAGCCCGCACGGGTGGTGTGATCGGGCTTCAGCGCACGACGCGAAGACTGCGGCCCGTGCGTCCCATGCCGAGCGCGCCGCTCCGCACGACTTCGAGCAGGTCTGCCTGGCGCGCCAGGTCGCCGATGAAGCTGTTGACCTCGGCTTCGCTCGCGGTGAGCTCGACGACGAAGCAATCCGTGGCCGGATCGAGCACGCGGCCGCCCGTGCGCACGACATAACCGCGCACGACGTCGGTCTGCTCCGGGCGCACTTTCAGCTTCAGCAGCACGAGCTCGCGTTCCAGGTGCTCACCCAGTGTCATGTCTTCCACGCTGACGACGTCGATGAGCTTGTTCAGCTGGTTCGCAATCTGCTGGATGACGGCCTCGGACCCTTTGGTGACGAGCGTGATGCGCGATACCGTGGGGTCGTCCGTGGCGGCAACGGACAGCGACTCGATGTTGTATCCGCGAGTAGAGAAGAGACCGGCCACCCGGGTCAGGGCCCCGGCTTCGTTTTGCAGCAGGATTGCGATGATGTGACGCATGGAGGAACGTTTGGTGTTGGCGACGAGGAACGGCCCCGGCGAGGGGGTTGGGCAGGATACACCGGCTTGCGCCTCGGCCTTAAGCTGCTAGTCTCCGGTGTCCCCGCCCCTTCCGGGCCTTCCGACAGCACTTCCATGAGCGACACGGTCATCCAGCCCCGCCCCATCGGTCATCCGCTTGCCGGTCAGGTCATGACCGGCGCCCAGATGATCATGCAGGTCGTAGCGGATGAGGGCGTGACGGCCATTTTCGGCTACAGCGGCGGGGCCATCCTGCCGACCTACGACGCCGTGTTCCTCTACAACGCCGAGCAGGCGCGCAACGGGGAGCGCCAGATCCCACTCATCGTGCCCTCGAACGAGCAGGGCGCCGGCTTCATGGCCGCGGGCTATGCCCGGTCGAGCGGGCGCGTGGGCGTGTGCCTCGTCACCTCCGGCCCCGGGGCCACCAACACCGTCACGCCCGTGCGCGATTGCATGGCCGATTCGGTGCCGATCGTCGTCATCTGTGGGCAGGTTCCCACCGGCGCCATCGGCACGGACGCGTTCCAGGAAGCGCCGGTGCCCTCCATCATGGGCGCGGTCGCCAAGCACATCTTCCTCGTCACGGACCCCACCAAGCTCGAAGCCACCGTTCGCACGGCGTTCGAGATCGCGCGGACCGGCCGGCCGGGCCCCGTGGTCGTCGACGTGCCGAAGGACGTGCAGAACTGGCAGGGTGCCTTCCTGGGCACCGGCATGCTGCCGATCCCCGGCTACCGACGGCGCATGAACGAGCTGTCCGGCCGGTCGCTCGAGGCGTCCGACGCTGCGCGGTTCTTCGAAATGCTGGGGGAGGCGAAGCGCCCCCTCATCTACGCGGGCGGTGGTGTCATCAACGGCGAAGCCTCGGACGCGCTCACGGAGTTCTCCGCAGCGTTCGGCGTCCCGGTGGTCACGACGCTCATGGGCATCGGCGCGGTCGACACCATGAACCCGCTCTGCATGCGCATGCTCGGCATGCATGGCGCGGCTTTCGCGAACTACGCGGTGGATGACTGCGATTTCCTGATTGCGCTCGGTTCGCGGTTCGACGATCGCGTGGCCGGCGTGCCGAACAAGTTTGCGAGGAACGCGAAGCGCATCGCGCACATCGACATCGACCGCGCGGAAGTGAACAAGGTGAAGCGCGTTCAGTGGAGCCACATCGGCGGGCTGAACGAGGCGTTGCGCACCCTCACGGCCCACGGCAAGCGCGAGAGCTTCCAGCGCGATTACGGCGCCTGGCACGCGGAGCTTGCGGAGCTGAAGCGCGCGTACGCGATGAACTACGACCGCAACAGCAAGCTCATCCAGCCCTACTACGTCATCGAAGAGATCAATCGGCTTTCGAAGGGACAGGCGATCATCGCGACGGGCGTGGGCCAGCACCAGATGTGGGCCGCGCAATACTGCGACTTCCGCTCGCCGCGCCTGTGGCTCACCTCGGGCAGCATGGGCACCATGGGCTTCGGCCTGCCGGCGGCCATCGGTGCGCAGATCGCTCATCCGGACCGCCTCGTCATCGACATCGACGGCGATTCCAGCATCCGCATGAACATCGGCGAGCTGGAGACCGTCACCACCTACGACCTGCCCGTGAAGGTCGTGGTGCTCAACAACTTCGGCGACGGCATGGTCAAGCAGTGGCAGAAGCTCTTCCACAAGGGCCGCCTGTCCGCGAGCGACCGGTCGCTGCACAAGAAGGATTTCGTGAAGGCGGCGCAGGCGGATGGCTTCCGCTACGCCGCGCGGCTCGACCGGAAGGAAGACGTGCCGCGCGTCATCGAAGAGTTCATCAAGTTCGAAGGGCCTGCGTTCCTCGAAGTGATCATCGACCGGGACGCGGGCGTGTATCCGATGGTCGGGCCCGGGCAGGCGTATGAGGACATGATCACGGGGGATCATATTCCGTCGCGGCACAAGGTGGATATCAAGACGCCAGGGCCTTCGGAGATGTTCTGAGCGCTTCGAGCCTGATGCATGAACGAATAGCGTCTTCGCACGAGAGGCGTGCCTCGAAGGGGGTTGGGAGGCACCGGCCGGAAGACGCATCCTGCGAGCCTCGCCGGAATGCGTCCCTGCATTCCGACGTGCCTCCCAACCCCCTTCGAGGCACGCCTCTCTTTGTGCTCCAGCGCGTCGTTCACGAGGCTGCCGCTCAGGTGGCGTTGTGAGTTGAGGATCGAGTGATGAAGTATCTGCACACCATGGTTCGCGTGACGGATCTCGAGGCGTCGTTGAAGTTCTACTGTGACGCGCTGGGGTTGCGTGAGCTGTCGCGCAAGGAAGTGCCGCAGGGGCGGTTCACGCTCGTGTTTCTCGCAGCGCCGGGGGATGACAGCGCGCAGATCGAGCTCACCCACAACTGGGATCCCGAGAGCTACAGCGGCGGGCGCAATTTCGGGCACGTGGCGTATCAGGTGGATGACATCTATGCCACCTGCGCGAGGCTGCAGCAGCACGGTGTCACCATCAATCGTCCGCCGCGGGATGGGCACATGGCCTTCGTGCGTTCCCCGGACAACATCTCCGTCGAGCTGTTGCAGAAAGGCGGGCCCTTGCCGCCGGCCGAGCCGTGGAAGTCCATGCCCAACACAGGGCAGTGGTAAGCGGCAACTCCTCGGCGGCCGCGTCTGGCTCTTCACGCGCCGCGCCTGCGCAAAGCGCCGGCGCCGCTGTGGCCGGTAGCCACGAGAGTCAGCTACGCGCGGGTCGTGTTCGGGGCATCGCGGCGATGCTCGCCGCGGTCGGCGCCTTCGCGTGCATGGACGTCTTTCTGAAGCTGCTCGTGCAGCACTATCCGACGATGCAGGTGAGTGCAATGCGTGGCGCGGCTTCCATACCGTTCCTGCTGGCACCGCTTCTCTTCACGGGCCGCATGCGCGATCTGAAGCCGGCGCGCTGGCGCATGCACCTGCTGCGCGGTCTGCTCAACGTGGGCATGCTTGCCGGGTTCGTCTTCGCGATCCGCACGCTGTCGCTCGCGGATGCTTACGCGATCTTCCTCTCCGCGCCGCTCATCGTGACCGCCTTGTCGGTGCCGTTTCTGGGCGAGCACGTGGGGTGGCGGCGATGGGTCGCGATCTGCACAGGCCTGACCGGCGTACTGGTGATGCTGCGGCCGTCAGGGACGAACCTGGTCACTCTCGGCGCGCTTGCCGCCTTGTTTGCGGCCGCCTCATATGCCGTGAACGCAATCGTCGTCCGCGTGCTCACGCGCACTGAGACGACGTCGAGTGTCGTGTTCTGGAGCATCGCGGTGATGACACTCTGCACCGGCTCCATCGCCGCGCCGGGCTGGGTTGCCCTGCAACCGGAGCACTGGTGGTGGGTCGTCGGCGTTGGTGCGGTCGGTGCGCTCGGCGCTCACCTGCTCACGGAGGCCTTTCGTTCCGCGCCCGCATCGGTGGTGGCGCCGTTCGAGTACACGGCGCTGCTGTGGGGGTTCATGTTCGACTGGCTCATCTGGAGCACCTTGCCCTCGGCGCGCGTGTACGTGGGCGGTGGCATCGTCATCGCCAGCGGCCTCTACCTGATCTGGCGCGAAAGCCAGCTGCACATCGCCCCTGTGAAGCCGGCCACCGGCGCGGGCAGCGCGGTCTGACCTGATCAGCGCACGAGCGAGATGACGATCCGGCCTTCGTGCTCGACGCTCTGGAGGCTCGTGGCCGGAAGCACCGCGGCGAGCGCTTCGTACGGCGCGAGCCCTTCCACGGAGCCGCTCAACACGGCGCGACTGGCCTCCGCCTCGCTCTCGGCGGATGCAAAAGACACTTCCCGGCCGGTCTCTCTCGCCACCCACGCCAGAAATTCGCGCACCGGCCGCCCATCGATGTCGAACGCGGGCGCGGCACGGGCCACCCACTCCCATTCCGCGTCACTGGGCGCGATGGCGCCGCGCTCGAAACTGCCAGAGCCGGAGACCAGCAGCTGCTCGCCGACCCGCACGGTCTGCGAAGCGCCTTCCGCCGGCATCACGTCCACGCGGCCTTCACGCACACGGATGCGTGTGCCACCGCGCACGATTCTCGCTTCGTACTGCGTGCCGACGTGCCGGACGATGCCGGCCGGCGTTCCCACGCGCAGTGCATCGGCGCCACCGGGGCTCGCGCCCGAGTCGATGTAGATGGCGCCCGAGCTCACATCGATGCGGCCGGCGTCGATGAAGGCGATGCGCGTGTCGTGATCGAGCCGCAGCGAAACGCCGTCGCGCAGCTCAACGGCCACGTGCCCATCCGCACCCGTCATCAGGCTTTCGCCGGCTCGCAGTGAATGCGCGTCCGGTACGGCCTGCCAGCTGCCCCACAATCCTTCGCGCGATCGCACGTCACCTACACTTCGGCTGACGCCGGCCACCACCTGCGCCGGTGGTTCCACGAACGCACGGTTCACCCACAATGCGATGGCCACCACAGAGATCGTCGCAGCGACCGCGATGACCGTCCTCCGCAGCCGCCGCCGGCCCACCGCCGAACGCCATTCCGAGTGGACCGCGGTGCGCACCGCCTGCCTGAGCTCGTCCGACGGGTTGGCTCGCCCGCCCGCGGCGCGCAGGAGCCGCGCGACGCCGGATTCTTCTTCGTCGTTTCGGGTCATGCCGCGCTCACCCTTCCAGCGCCGCCGCGACGTCTTCCGCAGCGGAGCCGAAAACCTTCTCGAGACCTTCCCGAAAGGCCACGCGGGCTCGCGCGAGCAGGGACTGCGCGGCGGTATGACCGATGCCGAGCCGCGTGCCGATCTCTTCGACGGAATGACCCTCCACGTACTTCCACTCCAGCGCGTCGCCATAGCGTGCCGGCAGCCGATCCAGCACGACCCGGACGAGCCGGCCCACTTCGGCCCGGCTGTACCCCCGCGCGAGGTCGTACTCGTCCGGCGCTTCGAGGGACTCGATGGCCGCCCGGAGCTCCGGCCGGTCCTCGATCAGCACGACGTGATCGGTGTGCCGGCGCTCGGAGCGCAGCCGATCCACGATCTCCCGGCGGCAGATCTGGCAGAGCCAGGTGAACAGGGCGGCCTCGCCGCGGTAATCGCCGAGCTTGCGCATGGCCTTCGTCAGCGTGGCCTGGACCACTTCGCCGGCCGCGTCCTCATCCTGGTTGAGCCGGGGCAGGGCGAAGCGGAAGAGCCGCGGGAACAGGCTTTCGAAGAACGCATGGAAGGCGCGCTCATCCCCCGCCAGCATCCGGCGGATCAGTTCGGGCTCGTCGGTGCGTTCGGTGCTCATGGGCTGCGGGCGTTGCTGCGGCCCGGCCGGACGTGCGGTCGCATGTGGATAGTAAGACGGCGAGGGTGCCCGGAATCAATCGGTCAGTCATAGCGATGCGCCCGGAAGAGCTCGAACGCCGTCTGGTAGTACGCCACCGCCAGGTCGTTCAGGGCGGGGTTCGGGGGCGCGGGGCGGTAGGAATCCGTGGCGCGGTCGTAGAAGACGTCCTCGATCGACTTGCCGAGCCCCAGGATCGCGAGCTCCCCGTCCTGGTAGAGCGCGACGTCGTGGTTGTGGCTGAAGAACGCCACCCGGCCCGCAGGCCGGGAATGCAGCACGTCCTCGCCGAAGAACGGGGCGTCGTAGGAAAGCCCCAGGAGGCCGAGCACGGTCGGGGCAATGTCGATCTGCGTGGTCAGCGTGTCCACGCGGTCCGGGCGCAGGTGCGCGGGCGCGTAGAACAGCATCGGGATCTCGTAGCTCTTCAGTGGGATCTCCTCCCGCCCATAGACGCGTGCGCCGTGGTCGGCGACGACGACGAACAGGGTGTTGTCGAACCACGCGTGCCTGCGTGCTTCGCGGAGAAAGTTGCCCTGTGCATGGTCGGCGTATCGCACGCCGGACTCCCGCCCGCCGCCCTTCGGCTGCACACCGGGAACGCCCGCCCGGAATGTGAAGGGCTTGTGGTTCGAGGTCGTCATGATGATGGAAAAGAACGGCTCGCCGCCCTGCGCGAGCGTGTCGTAATACGAGAGGGCGGAGTCGAAGAGGTCTTCGTCCGAGACCCCCCAGATGTTCTCGAAGCGCACGGGCTTTGCGATCTGCGCGCGATCCCGCACGTCGAATCCGTTGTGCGCGAAGAAGTAGTTCATGTTGTCGAAGTAGCCGTAGCCACCGTACAGGAAGCTCGTGCGATAGCCGTGACGCCTCATCACGGTGCCCCAGTTGGCGATGTCCTCGTTGCCGGGCCGGCGCAGCACCGAAACGCTCGGTATCGGCGGCAGGGATGTGGCGATGGCCTCCAGTCCGCGGACCGTGCGAGTGCCCGAGGCATACATGTGGCGGAACCACACCCCCTTACGCGCGAAATGGTCGAACTCCGGCGTCCAGTCGTGCGCGGAGCCGTACAGCCGGCTGAACTCGGCCCCGAAGGATTCGCTCGCAATCACGACCACGTTCAGGCGGCCGAGCCCGTCGTGATGACCTGCGAAGGTACGGTCCAGCCGCCCCTCGGGAAGGCGCGTGAATGTGCCGCCGCTCTCGCGCAGCTGTGTGACCAGCCGGCTCAGGTTCGAGCTCGGCGCGCGGCTTGCGTAGTACGTGTGATAGTCGATCTCATTTGTGCGCAGCGCGCGAAAGAAGCTGCTGGCGCCGTTCGCGGAGATCTCCTCCGCGACCCGGTTGCCGGAAAGCGCGAAGGAGCGTGTCTCCACGAGCGTGGCACAGAGCAACAGCAGAGCCGTGAAAGCGGCGAACACCGCTGTGCGCGAGCGCAATGGGCTCGCGTCTTCCTTGCGGGTGAGGAGATGCCGACGCATCGCGACGACCGTGAGCACGCTGACGGCGCCTGCAATGAGCAGCACCGTGACGATGGGGTACTCGGACCGGATATCCCCGACGACTTCCGTCGGATACATGAGGTAGTCGACCGCGACGAGATTCGGTCGCGCGTCGAACTCTTCGAAGAAGAAATACTCCGCGACAGCAGCGAACAGCAGCGCGAACAGCCAGAGGAATGAAACCACGAGCGTGGACCGCCGCATCCCTGAAAAGCGGAGCCACGGATCCGGCGCAAGCCAGAGAAAGAGTGCGAATGGTGCGAGGAGGTAGAGGCTCTCGACGGCGTCGGCCAGTGCGCCCGCCGAGAGAATCCATCCGACCGAAACCGCGCTGACGTGTTGCGCGTGGCCGAAAGCCCACCAGAGCAGGACGCGCAACAACGCTCCCAGTGCGATGTACCACGTGGCAAGCGCAATCAGCGGGCGAAAACGGGCCAGGCCCGGCGCCCACAGGGCGCGGGAGAACAGCTGACGCATGGATGAGGTGATCCTGTCGAACCGTGTGTCGTAGGACGGAGACCGGAAGTGAAATCAGTCGGCGGCAGCTCGCCATGGGCTGCGTGCTAGCATTCTCCGATGCCGTCGATGCGCGGGAAGTCCGCACTCGTTTTCCTTGCACTGCTTTTCTGGTCCAGCGTTGCGCCTGCCGTCGAAAAGGGCGAGCCGCTCGCGTCGGCGCTCGAGGAGCTCCGCGGCAGCGGACTGCGACTCATCTTCAGCTCGGCGCTGATTCACCCGGACCTGCTCGTCGAGGTCGATCCCGGCACAGGGTCCGCGGAGGAGGTCGCGCGTCGCATCCTGGAGCCGCATGGCTTGACGCTGGACGCGATCCGGCCTGGCGTGTTCTCGGTGGTCCGGGGCGCGGACCCGGTCGCGGGCGCAGTACCGGGACAGGCACCGGGCAAGCCCGAAAGCGATCCGGGGCGCGCGCTCTCTTCGGTGCGTGGTCCGCTCTACGAAGTGGGTGTGTACGCAAGCCGGTATCAGATCGACGACGAAGCCTCCACGGCGGCGCTGAGAGAGCTTTCGCGCGAGGACATGGAGGCGCTGCCCGGCCTGAACGAAGACGTGCTGCGCGTGACGCGATTCCTGCCCGGCACGGCGTCCAGCTCCATTTCGGCACGATCACACGTGCGCGGCGGCCGCGATGACGAGCTCGCGGTGTTCTTCGACGGCGTGCCGCTCTTCGAGCCCTTCCACTACAAGGATGTGCAGAGCCTGCTCGGAATACTCGACCCGGGCAGCATCTCCGGCATCGAGTTCTTCAGCGGCGTGTTCCCCGCCCGCTACGGCAATCGCCTTTCGGGCGTGCTGGACGTGAAGCCGCGGCAGTGGACCGGCGAGAGCTACAACGCCCTCGGCGCGAGCGTCCTGTACTCGCATGCCATGTCGCATGGCCGAACGGAGTCGTATCCTTTCGAATGGCTCGCCAGCGTTCGTCGCGGCAACATCGAGCTGTTCTCGGATCTGCTGGATCGCCGGGAGACCCAGCCGGATTTCCTCGACGCGCTGGTGCGCGTGCAGCTCGACACCGGCCCGCGCTCGACGTTCTCTGCCGGCTGGCTGCTCCTCGATGACGTGCTGGACGTCGTCCTGGAGAACAATGTCGAGCGCGGCGACTTCGAGTATCGCGATGCCACGGCCTGGGCGTCCTGGTCCTTCCGCCCGGGCGACACGAGTGAGCTGCGTGCGAGCGTGTCGCGAACCGAACGTCACACGAATCGTGAAGGGGCGCTCAATCGTGAAGGTGGCGCAATCGGCTCGCTCGACGACCATCGTCGCTTCGACACGAGCACGTTGCGAGTGGAGGGAAGCATCCGTGCTGCCAGCCGCCTCACGTTGAACGGCGGGCTGGAGTGGTACGACTACCAGGCGTTCTACGACTACGAGAGCCGCACTCAGCTCGACCCCGTGCTCGCCGAAGTCTTCGGTCACCCGGCCACGCGGCGTGACTCACTGTCGCTGATCGCGGGAGGGCAGGCGTATGCGACTTACGCTTCTGCGCTCGTCGAAGTGTCCCCGCGTGTGCTGTTCGACTTCGCGCTGCGTTGGGACGCTCAACGTTTCGACGGTGACTTCAACGACAACCAGCTCTCGCCTCGCGTGAGTGTGCAGTACCACGCTGATCCGGCCACGGTGCTGCGTCTGAGCTGGGGCCGCATGGCACAGACGGAGCGGCCCGACGAGTTGCAGGTGCAGGATGGAGACGCGGTGTTCCACCCGGCGCAGCATTCCACGCAGTCCGCGGTGAGCATCGAGCGCCGTGTCGGCGCAGGTGCGCTCGTTCGCCTCGAAGCCTATGACAAGCGTGTGTCGGACCCGGCGCCTGTCTACGAGAACCTGCTCGACCCGTTCGCGTTGCTGCCGGAGCTCGAAGCCGACCGCGTGCGGGTGCAACCGGACCGTTCACGGCTCTACGGCGTGGAGCTCAGCGCACGCTGGCAGAGCGCGCGCGCATGGAGCAGCTGGGCGAGCTATAGCTGGTCCGAAGCGAAGGATTTCTTCGACAACGTAAGTGTCCCTCGAACGTGGGATCAGCGGCATGCCGTGACCACCGGCCTGGCATGGACGAATCGCCCGTGGCAGCTTTCGGCGAACCTTGCATGGCACAGCGGGTGGCGTCGCAACGAGCTCGTAAGCACTCCCGAGGGCGTGCAGCTTGCGCCCCGCAATGCGCGCGCATGGTCGGATTATCTTTCGCTCGATCTGCGCGCCGCGTGGACGCGCGCGTTGCCGAAGGGCGCCATCGAAGTGTTCGGCGAGGTCGACAACGCTACGAATCACGCCAACCCCTGCTGCTCGTCATACACAGTGCTGCCTTCGGCGTCCGCCGGTGGCGTGCCGCCGCAGAACACCACCTGGCTGCCGCGGCTGTACCTGATCGGCGTGACGTGGCAGCTTCCCTGAAACCTGCGCAGGACGAGCGCGGTCCTGTTACGCGAGGGTTCGGTACACTTGCGTTCTGCAGTCCACTGCGAAGGCTGGAAGCAAATTTGGAAGCCGAGATAGAGCGCTATCTGCATCGACACATCCCTCTCTCTGCTGCGATGGGCGTGCGCGTCAAGCTGGCCAGTCCGACGCGGGTGGAGCTTGCGGCGCCGCTGGCGCCCAACATCAATCATCACGAGACGTTGTTCGGCGGCAGCGGGTCCGCCATTGCCACGCTTTCGGCGTGGACGCTGGTGCACGTGGGTCTCCGCGCGGCGAACGTGGCCGGGCGGCTCGTCATTCAGCGAAATGCCATGAGTTACGAGGAGCCCATCGAAGGCGACTTCACGGCGGTGGCGGAGCGCACGGATGACGCCGGGTGGCAGAGGTTTCTCGCGATGATCGAGCGCCGCGGGCGCGGAAGAATCACCATCGCCTCGCGCCTCCTCTATCAAGGGCGGCCTGCGGCGACATTCGAGGGCGATTTCGTAGCGCTGCGGTAGGCCGGAGGCCGGACGCGGTCTCGAACCCTGGCCAGAGCGGCCAGCACGTCGCGCCACGTCCGGGCGCGATGCCGGCTTTCAGCTGATCATGAAAGCTTCCGCGAGGACCGAGCGATCAGCGCGGGCCTGGCGGCGCGTACTGCGCCAGCCATTCCTTCACCGTGCGATACCAGAACAGCGAGTTCTGTGGCTTCAGGACCCAGTGGTTCTCGTCCGGGAAGTACAGCAGCTTGCTCGGCACACCCTTGCTCTGAAGCGTGTTGAAGAGCTCGATGCCGTGATTCACTGGAACGCGCAAGTCGTTCTGCCCGTGGATGACGAGCGTGGGCGTGTTGAAGTTACCGGCGTAGGTGTGCGGCGAGATCCTGGCGAACTCCGCCGGCTGCTCCCAGTGATGATAGAAGCGAGGCTTCTCCGCGCCGTAGTCCGCGCCGATCTGCGTGAACTCGTTGTAGACAGCGGCATGCGCGATCAGTGTCTTGAACGGGTGCGGGCGCCCGAGGAGTGTCGAGGCCAGAAAGCCGCCGTAGCTTCCGCCTCCGGCGGTCATGCGGCCCTGGTCGACGTAGGGCTTGTCCATGAGCCACTGCGCTGCCTTGATGGTGTCCTCGTACGGCAGCGTCACCCAGTCCGGGTTGATGGAATCCGCGAACGCCTGCCCGAACCCGCTCGACCCGTGAAAGTTGTGCCAGGTGACGATGTAGCCCCAGTTGGCGAACACGTGCGCGTTCCAGCGCCACTGCACCCCGTCCGTCATCGCGCTGTGGGGGCCGCCATGCAGGAGCATGTAGACCGGGTACCTCTTCGTGGCATCGAAGCCGGGCGGGTAGATCACCCACATCTGGATGTCTGCGCCCTGCGCGCCTTTGTAGGTGACGCTTTCCACCTTGCCGAAGGTGAGGGATGCAAGCTTCGAATCGTTGAACGTGGAGAGCGTCGTCGCCTTGCCGGAGCCGAGGTCCAGCCGCACTAGTGTGGGCGGCTCCGTGAAGCTCTGGCGTAACGCCACGGCAACCGGCCGGGAGCCGGCACGCCCGAGCGCGAGGCCGCCAAAGCTCGGCGTGGTGGTGAGCGCCCTGGGCGAGGCGCCGGACGTGTCGAACCGATAGACGCGCTGGGTGGCTGCATCATCGATCGAAGCGACGAGGCTCCGGCTGTCCGGCAGCCAGTGGGCGTGGCTCACCGAGCGGTCCCAGCTCTCGGTGAGGGAGCGCGCCTTGCCGCTGGCGCGGTCGAACAGCATGAGCCGGGTCCGGTCCGCGTAGAAGCCACGGATGCGCTGCTGGACGAATGCCAGCGAGCGGCCGTCCGGGCTGTAACGCGGCTCGCCATCATCGGCGAGGCTGTCCGCGGTCAGGTTCTTCGCCGGCTTGCAGCCGCAGGAAGGCAGCACGATGACGTCAAAGTTCGGTTCCACGCCGCTCGAATCGGTGTTCGCCGCGAACGCGATCTCGTCGCCGTCCGGCGAAATGTCATAGGAGAAGGCGTCGACATCGGCCGGGGACAGGCGAAAACCCGAGAGGCGGGTGATGGCGACCGGCTCCCCGCCGTCGATGCTGATGGAGTAAAGGTGCCGCTCGCGGTCATCGAGCAGGCGGTCCCAGTACGCGATCGGCGCCTTGTCCCAGACGCGGGCCGTCATTCTGGAATCCCGCCGCTCCTGCATGCGGGCTCCCTGGTCCTCCCACCGCACGAGGTCCGTCCAGATGGGGGTGATGAACGCGATGCGCCGGCTGTCCGGAAACCATCGCGGCACTTCCGCGCCGGTCGGCACGTTCGTGACCCGGCGCGCCTCGCCGCCGTCGGCAGCGATCACGTAGACCTGGTTCTGCTGGTCCGTGCCCCGCTTGGACAGGAAGGCGATCCACTTGCCGTCCGGGCTGAACACTGGCGAGGTATCGGCGGCGTCGTCGCTGGTGAGACGCCTGGCCGGCCCGCCATCGGTCGGTTGCAGCCAGAGGTCCGTGTAACCCTTGTTGCTCGCGACGTCGTACTGAGTGACGGGCAACACGGCATACCGCCCGTCCGGCGACAGCGTGGGCTCGCCGAGCCGATCCAGCTCCCACATCTTCTCGGCGGTGAAAGGAATGTTCTGCGCAGTGGCGGTGAGGCTGGCCAGCGCAGTGAGGCTGGCGAGCACTGCCTGTAGAACGCCGGTCACCCGGCGCGACGGACGAAGCATCATGAGACCTCGTTGGGATGGATCGCGTGGAATTCTGCCGGCCAGTGACCGCGAGCAGCAATCCGGGACGGTTCGAAGCGCCGCGCCGGGCGCTCCGCCGATCGCACGCTCACAAAAACTATTTACTCTGACTCGCGCAGGTGGAGAATGGCGCGCCGACCCGTTCACTCGCTCATCCACGTCAACAAGGGAAACCCGCCATGAGCAACGCCGATCCCCGGGGCAAATTCGTGTGGCACGAGCTGATGACCGCGGACGCCGCGGCCGCGGCGAGCTTTTACCCCAAGGTGGTGTCATGGAAGACGGAGCCGTTCGCCGGCATGGACTCGTACACCATGTGGGTCGCGAAGAACGGGCCGGTCGGCGGCATCATGGTGTTGCCAGCGGATGACACCTCGCCGGCGCGCTGGCTTCCGTACATAGGCGTTACGGATGTCGTGGAAGCCGTCGCGAGCGCGAAGGTCCTTGGCGCGCACGTCCTCAAGGACACGACCGAGATTCCGAACGTCGGCACGTTCGCCGTGCTGGCGGATCCGCAGGGGGTCGAGTTCGCGATCTACAAGTCTTCCAGTCCCGGCAACGGCGCGGGCGGGGCGGATGCCGGCGATTTCTCCTGGCATGAGCTCGCCACCAGCGACCCGGAGGCGGCCCTCAATTTCTACACCACGCTCTTCGGCTGGGGTGTCGGCCCGCGGCACCCCATGGGTGAGCCCGTCGGCGACTACCTGCTCTTCCTTCATGGCGGCGAGCAGTACGGCGGCATCTACAAGGCGATGAGCGGCCAGCCCACGGGCTGGCTGTGCTACGTCAAGGTCGAGGACGCGGGCAAGGCCGCCAACGCGGCCAAGGCTGCGGGCGGGCGGGTGACGAACGGCCCGGTGGAAGTGCCGGGCGGAAGCTGGATCGCGCAGATCATGGATCCGGAGGGAGTCACCTTCGCCGTCCACGAGGCGCGAATCGAAGCGAAGGCACCTCCGCCGCCGAAGGCCGCGAAACCGAAGGCGCCGAAGCCGGCCAAGCCCAGTGCGCCCGCGCCGGAGGCCGCCGCCACGCCGGCGAGCGCAGAGAAATCCGCGGCCCCGGCGAAGCCGGCGGCGGCCGCGAAGCCGGCCAGGGCGCCGACCAAAGCACCGGCAAGCGCGCCGCCCGCCAGGCCCGCCGTGAAAGCGAAAGCGAAGGCGAAGAAGAAAGTCGCACCGGCCAGGGCGGTTGCGAAGAAGGCGGCGGGGAAGAAAGTCGCGGGCAAGAAAGCCGTGACGAAGAAGACGGCCGCCAAGAAGAGCGCTGCCGGCAAGGCGGCCGCCAGGAGCCGTGTCGTCGTGAAGAAGGGGACGGCCGCCAAGCCGGCCAGGAAGGCGAAGAAGAAGCCGGCGAAGAAGGCCGCGAAGCGCGCGGCCGCCCGCAAGGCTGTTCCGCGCCGCGCGAAGGCGAAGAAGCGTCGCTAGGGGGCATTCAAAGACGCGTCGCCTGGGGAAGAGCCCGGGGCGCCGGCCTCAGAGGTCGGCGCCCCGGGCTCCAGTGCATGCCGGAACCCCTTGGGCAGAATCGGCGCGCGGCCGGCCTCGCCTCCTACTCGCCCGTAGCCGCTTCCATCGCCGCACGCTGCTGGGCCGCGGCCTGCTGCGCATCCTCCAGCCGCTGTTCGATCTTCGCCTGAGCCTCCCGGGCGGCCTTCGCCTCCTCGGCCTTCATTTCGGCCACCGTGGCGGTCGTTGCCGCCGTCTCGCCGAGACCGCATCCCGCCAGGAGCGCCAGCAGGGCTACCGGCACCATGTATCGAGTCATACGCAGAAGACCTCCCGTTGCCTGATCGCTGACATACCGTTGCGGGGCATTGTCGACGACCACACTTCAGTTTGCAGTTGATGCTCCCCACGGTTTCGCATGTTCCGCGGAGGCGTCTCTTCGCGGGGACGCCGCTGCCGACGACCTGCTGGCCAAGGTTTGTCGGCGCAAACGACACGGCGTTTTTCTATACTGCAGCGTATGCGCAAGGGATCCGTCACGCCCCGCCCACGCGACACCGAGCCACGCGTGCGGCGTGGTTACTTCGAGAGCCGCTTCGGTCAGCTCCACGTGCACAATGCGATTCCGCCGGGCGGCGGCTTCGAGGAAGGCACGGCGCTTCTGTGCCTGCACCCCGCTGGGCTCACCGGGCGTGCGTTCCGCGGCCTGCTCGCCCAGATGGGGCGTGACCGCTCCGTCTACGCGCCGGACCTGCCGGGCAGCGGCGAGTCGGATGGCCCGGTGGGGCGTGTGCCGCCGAGCGAGATCGCGGCGTCCATCGGTGATTTCCTGGATGCTATGCGTTTCCGGCAGATCGACATCCTCGGCTATCACGCCGGCTCGCTGATCGCGGCCGAGCTTGCGATCGCCCGGCCTCAGCAGGTGCGTCGTGTCGTGCTCGCGGGCGTCCCCGCGGCAACGGAGCTCGATCGCCTGCGCCAGATCGGCCAGCCCGTGCTGGTCGTCCGCCCGAAGGACGATCTGTGGGATGCCACCCAGCGGGCGCGCGAGTACCTTCCCCGGGCCCGGGCACTCGACCTGCCTCAGTTCGGAGCCGGGCTCTTCGAAGCCGCACCCGAGGCGGCGGTTGCGTCGATTCGCGAATTCCTGAGCGGCTGAAGCCGCTGCGCGCACGTGGCGGTCGCCACGTGGGTCGCGGGTTATGTCGACTCCCTTGAGCGCGATCACAATTTGCGCTGCACCCTTCCCCGAATTGCGACATCGCGCGCTATATTCGGCTTCATAAAAGCACAAGGGGAAGCGCGCATGAGCGTGCAACGCCAATCCGTCCCTCCCACGGATGCGGATCTCGAAACAACAGCCGAGCTGCCGGTGCTCGATGTCGCCGCGTACGAAGCCTCCACTGCCGAGGACGCGCACACGGGCAGCACAGACACGTGGCACTTCCCGAGCATCCCGGTTCCTGCTGCGACGGAAGCTGCCACTTCCGCAGAAGTCACCGCCGCCGAAGATCGCAGCACGCAGCTCGAGATGGATCTGCGCTCACTCTCGGAAAGTCTGCGCGATGTGGAAGGCCGGCTCACGCGCAAGGGCGAGCGCCTCATCGAGCTCGAGCGTGAGCTTGCCAATGCGCGTGCCGAACGCGTGGCCGTGGATGAGCGCGCTGCGCGCCTCATCAGCGAAGCGGAACAACGGGCCGCGATTCTCGTCAGTGACGCCGAAGCGCGCGCCAGCGCGCAGGTCGCCGCTGCAGAGGAACGCGCGTATGCGCTCAATGCGCAGCTCGATGAGCTGCGCGCGGCGCTCGTAGCGGCGCAGGCCCGCGCGGAAGGGCTGCACGCTTCAGTCGAATCGCACACGGCCGCCGCGCTCGAATCTCAGCGACGCGATCAGGATCGCGCAACACGCGTCACGACACTCGAACAAGAGCTTGCCACCGCACGTGCAGACCTGCGCGCGGCCGAAGCACGCGCTTCGAGCCAGCTCGAAGCCTTGCATACGCTCGAAGGTCGCCGCGTGATCTTCGAGGGCCAGCTGCTCGGCCTGGACGATGAAGTCGCACAGCAGGACGCGCAGCTCGCGCAGTTGCGCAAGGAGCTCGCGGCGCGCGACACACAAGCTCGCGAGCTTGCCGCGGAGCTTGCCGAGCGCAAGCAGCGCGTCGAGTCGCTCGAACGCGAAGTCAGCGCGCTTGCGGGCTCGCTGGGCCAGCGCAATGTGGAGCTCGAGCAGGTCGAGCGCGCGAAGTCGAAACTGCAGGGCGCGCTGACCACGCACGCCGAGATCATCGCGCGGAATCAGGAGCGTATTCGTCAGCTCGAGTCCACCGCGAACGACCAGAGTGCCTCCGTCAGCGAGCGCTCGAAGGAACTCGACCGCCTGAGCCGCGAGCGTGACTCGCTCGTTGCGAGGGTGGCTGCGCTGGAAGCGGATCTTGCCGAGGTGCGCGCGGGCCTCGCGGAGAAGGGCGCCGAGTTGCAGGCCGCCTCGGCCGCACGCAGTGACCTGGAGAAGCACCTTGCTGAAAGCCAGTTGCGCGTCGAGACGCTCGATCGCGATCTGGCAGTGGCTCGTGCGGAGAATGCGGAACGCGCCGCGGCCATGCTGCGCGTAGAAGCCGAGCGTGACGAGCAGATGAAGCGTCTTGCCGAATCCGAAGTGCGTGGCGTGGAACTGGCAGCGCGCTGCGATGAGAACGCGGAGGTCATCCGGCAGCTGCAGGAAGAGCTGCGCACGAGCCTCATGCGGGCAACGGAGCTGGAAGGCGACCTGCGTGCCGCGGAGGACGCCATCAATCGCATCGAGACCGACCTGCGTCTGAAGAGCTCGAAGCTCGAGGATCTGAACCGGACGCAGGAGGAATGGCGTTCCACCGTCGAATCGGCGCGCCAGTCACTGGCGGAACGGGATTCGCTCATCAATCGCCTCGAGACCGAGGCGGCGAACAGCGCCCAGCTGCTCGGGAACATCCAGCAGAGCATCAAGCGCCTCGACCCGAACGCGCAGAGCGGCAATCATGAAATCGCGCCGGAGGGTGCGGTTCGTCTGCTCATCCGCGTCGATGGCGATTCCGAAGTCGTGCACGTGCTCGGCCGCAAGACCACGGTCGGGCGCACGCCGGACAACGATCTGCAGATCGACACCAAGTTCATCAGCCGCAACCATGCGGTGATCCTGGCCGGGCCCAACCACACCATCATCGAAGATCTGAACAGCACGAACGGCGTCGCCGTCAACGGGCGGCGCGTGTCGCGTCACGCCATGCGGGACGGGGATGTGGTGTCCATCGGCAAGACCACGTTCCGGTTTGCCGTGCGGCCCATGGGGGAGCGGCGCACGGAGGGCACGCGCTGAGGCGCGGACCGTGCCCGCCCGCGAGGCGCCGCACTTCGATCAGGCCACCGGGCCGGGGCCGGGCGTCCCGGTAGCAGAGGCGTCTTCGATGGCATCGGTCCAGCGCTTGACCTCCGCGTGGCTCATGCAGCCGCGCGGGCCGAGGCGGGCGTCCTTGTAGCCCCATTGTTCCAGGTCGACGAGATATTGCGCACGCGAGATCAACGGGCCGCGGCAGATGCGCTGGTCGGACGGAGGGTCGTGCAGCTCACGTTGAACACGGGCCAGAAGATGCTCCGTGACCCACCGGGGGATCTTCGACTGCTCGCCCGGATAGATGTAGCCGAACATCACGACGTGGGACAGCAGCACGCGCCAGTGCGGCCCGAAGCGTTTCAGCAGGCGGTCCCAGTTGAGCTCGCCGGAGCGAAAGAGGTGCATCACGTCCGCGCCGTCGAAACGCTCGCGTTCCATGATGAACGCCTTCGACCAGATCATCTCTTCAGGCGGTGACAGCCTGGCGAGGATGCCGAGCACTTCGGCATCGGGCGCATGCTCGAACCACTCATCGTCGACGGTCGCGATCGCGTTGCCGGAGCTGAAGATGATATCGACGAAGTCATCACCGGACCTGGCCTTGCCGAGCCAGTGCGGGAACTTGAATTCGGTCTGGCAGCCGTCCCTCTGCAGGCGTGCCATGGCACGCTCCATGTCCTCGCGCCTCACGAAGATGTCGAAGTCCTTCGTGTTGCGCGCGATACCCGTGAATCGCATCAGCGCATAGGCGCCCCCGACCAGGAACGGGATGCCGGCCTCATTGAGGCGCGACATGACGCGAACGTAGAACGCTTCGGAAGCATCCTTCTGCGGATCGGGCGCCTGCGTCGCCGTGGGCATAGATGTTGCTCCGATACGGGTCTCGAGCGGCCGGCCTTTCCGGCTGCACCGGCCGAGGTTTCAGTGGATGGCTCAGCAAGCAGTGCGCCTGGCAGCGGTGGGGGATCTGCACGTCAAGAAGACTTCGCAGGGAACCCTGGCCCCCCTCTTCGCATCGGTGAACGACCGCGCGGACGTGCTCCTGCTCTGTGGTGACCTCACCGACTACGGCTTGCCGGAGGAGACGCAGATCCTCGTGAAGGAGCTCGTCAGCACCGTGCGCGTGCCGATCGTGGCAGTGCTCGGCAACCACGACTTCGAGTCCGGGCACCAGGGTGATGTCTGCCGGATGCTGACCGATGCCGGCGTGAAGGTGCTCGATGGCGAGGCCGTCGAGATTGCCGGGATCGGGTTTGCGGGCGTGAAGGGTTTCCCCGGCGGCTTCGGGCGCGGTACGCTCGGCGCGTGGGGCGAGCCTGGCGTCAAGCAGTTCGTCCAGTACGCCATCGACGAGGCCATGAAGCTCGAGTCCGCTCTCGCGCGGCTGCGCACGGCCCAGCGTGTGGCCCTGCTTCACTACTCGCCCATCCGCGACACCGTGGAAGGCGAGCCGCACGAGATCTTTCCTTACCTCGGCACCAGCCGCCTCGAAGAGCCGCTCAACCGCTATCCGGTCAATGTCGTGTTCCACGGCCACGCGCATCACGGGGCCCTGGAAGGGCGCACGGCCAAGGGCACGCCGGTATTCAACGTGGCCATGCCGCTGCTGCTGCAGAAGTTTCCGGACCGGCCGCCGTTCCGGGTGTTCGAGATCCCGACCGCGAGCGGCGCCGCGCAGCGCCGCCCGGATGACGCGCCCGAGCCCGCACGCGTGCTCGAGAATGGTTAAGCTGCCGCATCCTTTGACGAGGCTGCGGGAGTTGATGTGGCGAGTCCTTATATCGAGCGGATCCTGAAGGCGCGGGTCTACGACGTGGCGATCGAGTCGCCGCTCGACGTCGCCACGCGCCTGTCGCGCCGGCTCGGCAACACGGTGTCGCTGAAGCGCGAGGATCTGCAGGAAGTCTTCTCTTTCAAGCTGCGGGGCGCCTACAACAAGATCGCGCACCTTGCCGACACCGCTGCCCAGCGTGGCGTCATCTGCGCATCCGCGGGCAATCACGCCCAGGGCGTAGCGCTCGCCGCGCGCAAACGGGGCATTCCCGCGGTCATCGTCATGCCGCAGACCACGCCCGACATCAAAGTGCGTTCCGTCACGGACCTCGGCGCCGAAGTGGTTCTGCATGGGGATGAATACGACGCTGCGTACGAGCGCGCGCTTGCCCTGACCCGTGAACGCAATCTCGTCTACGTTCACGCATTCGATGACCCGGACGTGATCGCCGGGCAGGGCACGATCGGTCTCGAGATCCTGCGGCAGACCGCGGGGGACGTCGATGCCATCTTCGTGCCCGTGGGCGGCGGGGGGCTCATCGCGGGCATCGCCGTGTACGTCAAGTATCTCCACCCGCACGTGAAGGTCATCGGGGTCGAGCCCGAAGATGCCGCGGCCATGTATGAATCGCTGCGCGCCGGCAAGCGCGTCATGCTCGATCGCGTAGGCATCTTCGCGGACGGTGTTGCCGTGAAACGTGTCGGCGAGGAAACCCTCAAGCTCTGTCGCGAGTACGTGGACGAAGTGCTGCTCGTGGATACGGACGAGATCTGCGCCGCCATCCAGGACGTGTTCGAGGACACGCGTTCCATCGTGGAGCCCGCGGGCGCGCTCGCCGTCGCCGGCGCGAAGAAGTGGGTGGCGCGCGAGCGCTGGGCCGGCAAGCGCATCGTCGCCATCAACAGTGGCGCGAACATGAACTTCGATCGCCTGCGTCACGTCGCGGAGCGCGCGGATCTGGGCGGCGAGCGTGAAGCGCTGCTCGCCGTGGAGATCCCGGAGCAGCCCGGCAGCTTCCTGCGGTTCTGCGAGACGCTCGGTCGTCGCGGCGTGACGGAGTTCAACTACCGCTTCGAGGCCGGGCGTGCGGCGCAGATCTTCGTGGGGCTCGCACTGGCGCAGGGGCGCACCGAGCGTGAAGCCGTCGTCTCCACGCTGCGCGCCGCGGGCTATCGAGTGAATGACATGACGGACAACGAGATGGCCAAGCTCCACGTGCGTTACATGGTGGGCGGTCCGGCACGTGGCATCGAGAACGAAGTGCTCTATCGCTTCGAGTTTCCGGAGCGGCCCGGCGCGCTATTGCAGTTCCTGCAGGCGGTCGGCACACGCTGGAACATCAGCCTGTTCCACTATCGCAATCATGGGTCGGATCACGGCCGCGTGGTTGCTGGAATCCAGGTGCCGCCGGGCGAGCGCGCGGATTTCGTGGAGCATCTGCGCGATCTGCACTATGCCTACACCGAGGAGACATCGAACGCGGCGTACAAGATATTCCTGGGCGCGTGAGGCTTACTTCACGAGACGCAGGCTGATCGGGTAGCGGTATTGCACGCCTTCGCTCGCCTTGATGCCGGCGATGATCGTCATCACGAGCCAGAAGATGAAAAGCGCGGCGCCCAGCAGGAAACCAATGAACACCACCACCAGGAATCCGCACACGGCAAAGCCGAGTGCGACGGTGATGTTGAAGTTCAGGGCTTCCTTCGCCGCTTCTGCGGCGAATGCGGACTGGTCCTTCTTGATGACCCACACCACGAGCGGGCCGAGGATGCCGCCCACGAACCACAGGAGCAGCATCGCAAGCGCGGAGAAGTGCGCGATCATTCCCCACGTGCGGTCGTCTTGCGTGAGGGCATTGGGGGCGCTGGAGGGCGGCTGCGAGGCGTTCATGACTCCTCCTGGCGCGGCGGTGCCGCGCGATGAAGCGGCAGCATCATCGCGCCGCAAGGTGTCGCACGCAATCATTCCGTACGGGACATGAGTGACGACGCACCTATCCGACGTCTTCCGTGGCACGAGGATGTGACCGTGCGTGGGCTGCGCCACCGCCTCACGTGGTGGGGCGAGCGCACGACGAGCCCGGTGGTGCTGCTCCACGGCTGGATGGATGCCGGCGCCACATGGCAGTTCCTGGTGGACAACCTGCCGAGCGACTGGACTTGCGTCGCGCCGGATTGGCGCGGCTTCGGCGGCAGCGAATGGGCGCCGGGCGGCTACTGGTTTCCGGACTACTTCGCGGACCTGGATGCGCTTCTCGACCTCGTGTGCCCGGACACACCCGCGCGTCTTCTGGCCCACAGCATGGGCGGCAATGTCGCGTCGATGTATTCCGGTATGCGGCCGCAGCGAGTGCGCTGGCTTGCGAACCTGGAAGGCATCGGGTTGCGGCGCCGTTCACCGGATGAGGCGCCCGCGCACTATGTGGAGTGGCTCGATCAGGTGCGCGAGCCTCCGCGCCAGCGCCGGTACACGTCCCTCGACGTACTGGCGGAATTCCTGGTCTCACGCAACCCCGCGATGACGCTCCCACGTGCACGCTTCATGGCGCGCGCGTGGACGCGTCCGGACGGGGATGGTTTCGTGCTCTCTTTCGATCCCCGGCATCGCCTGCTCAACCCGATGCTGTTCCGGCGCGATGAGGCCGAAGCCTGCTGGCGCAAGGTTGCGGCACCGGTGCTTCTGCTGCTCGGGGAGCGTTCAGAGATTCGCACGCGCGTGGGCGAGGATGCCCGCGAAGAGTACTTTCACTCGATGTTCGCAGACATCCGCATCGTCACCGTGGCCGGTGTCGGGCACATGATGCATCTCGAAGACCCGGAGTCCGTTGCGCAGCATGTTGCAGAGTTCGCGGTCGGCCGGTGACCTGCCCACGGGCGCGCGACTACTGCAGCGCGCCCGGCACGTGGGTTGCTGCCATCGAGTGTGTATAGAATCCCGGCGCGCCCCATCCTGACGGAACCCCACTCGCCGATGCTTCACGACGGGCACCCCCTGGTCATCACTTACAAGTGGGCCCGCCGTATCGCCATCAGCATCGTCGGCTTTACCGTCCTCGGCGTTGGCATCGTCATGATCGTGCTGCCGGGTCCCGCGTTCGTCGTCATCCCGGTCGGGCTCGGTATTCTCGGGCTCGAGTTTGCGTGGGCGCGGCGGTGGCTGCGGAAGGTGAGGGAGAGCGGCGGAGCCATCGTGAAGAGCGTGTGGCGCAGCCGTGCGCCACCCCCCTGACGTGGCGCGTATGCCCGGCCGGGCGTACGCTTCCGCACCTCACTCGACGAGGCATCGAGGGCGAGCAGGGGATGGCTCACGGCGGTCGGCGGCGGTTGGGGCGCCTGGGCGTTGTGGCCTGGTTGTGCCTGCTGGCTGACCTTCTCACACCCGCCGCGCAGGCCGGGAGTGCATTCGGCACCACGCGTTTCGGCCTGGATGTCGCCGCAAGCTCTGATTACGTCGTTTACGGCATCACGCGATCGCACGCCCGCCCGATCGGCCAGGCGCAGCTCGCGTGGACGACCGAATCCGGCTGGACGGCGGGCACCTGGATCTCGAGTCTGGGTTTCGAAGGCGAAGGTCCGCGCTTCGAGATCGACCCCTACATTGGCAAACGCTGGGTGCTGGCGCGTGACTGGTCCTTGCGGATGGATCTGTCGCGCTACCTGTTCCGCCCCGCCAATGGGTGGGTGAGCTACGACTACACCGAGCTTCGAAGCGCTGCCTCGTATCGGGACATGCTGGAGCTTGCCGTGGCGTACTCGCCCGACTATTCCGTCCACTCCTCGCGCGGGCTCGCGCGTGACCAGGCGGCTCTGGTCTACGAAGCCTCGGCGCGTTTTCCCGCGACGCGCTGGCTCTCGCTCAACGCCGGGGCCGGTCATCGCGACCTTCGGAGCGCCTTCGGCACCGGCTACTGGTACTGGAGCGCAGGCGCCGAAACCGCCTTCCACCGCTTGAGCTTCGCGCTCACCTACATCGGCACGAGCGCGACGGCGCGATATCTGTACGGCTCGGAGTACGCCGGCGATCGCCTCGTCGCAACGGCCGCCCTCAGGCTGCGCTGAACCCGCATCGTCGCCGCGGGTACGTACGGACGGAACGCCATGGCAACGCTCGATGTCACAACCGATCCTGCATCCGCCTCCGCGGCGGAAGATCTCTCGCTTCTCGCGCGCGTGACGGTTGGCGACCGCGAGGCGTTCCGCAGGCTCTACTCGAGCTACCACCGGCGGCTGCATCGTTTCCTGGTCAGGGTCACGCGTGATCGCGCCGTGGCGGAAGAGATCATCAATGACACCATGCTCGTCGTCTGGCAGCGGGCCGGCGACTTTCGCGGTGCGTCGAGAGTGTCGACGTGGATTCTCGGCATCGCCTATCGGCGCGCGCTCAAGACCCTGGCGCGCATCCGGAATACCGGGGCGCGGGACGCGCTCGTCTGCCTCCGCGGCCAGAGCGATGAGCAGTTGCTGGACTCCCTGTCACTCGGCGCGGAGACGCATGACTGGATCGATGCGGCGCTCGCCGAGCTTTCCCCCGAGCAGCGGCTGGTGATCGAGCTCGCCTATTTCCTCGGCCTGTCGTGCGAAGAGATCGCCGCGATCGCGCGCTGCCCGGTCGGGACGGTGAAGACGCGCATGTTCCACGCGAGGCAGAAGATGCGCGAAACGCTGATGGCGACCGCCGCCCCTGCGGCAGACGAGGCTGGCGTCAAATGACATCGCGTGAGTGCGAGCTCGTCGCCGATCTGCTGCCCTGGCATGCGAACGGCACGTTGGGCGCCGCGGACCGCGAGATCGTCGAGGCACACGTTGCCCTGTGCGCGGAGTGCCAGACCACCCTTGCGCTGGAGCGGCGCATCGTTGAATCGGTGCGTGCACCGCGCGGCAACGTGGAGCAGTCACCGCATGCGGGGTGGCAGAAGCTGGCCGCTGAGATCGATGCAGGCGGAACCTCGAAGCACGGCCCCCACGGAGGGGCGATGCCGGGCGCGGCCCCGCCCTCCAGTGTTTCGAACGACCCGGTGTCGTCACACGGACGCGAGATCTCGGCACGGCCCGCTCAGCCCCGGGCCCGCCGCCGGCTGAGCTGGGCGGGCATTCTCGGCATCGCGGTCGCGGTGCAGGCGGCGGCGATTGCGGTGATGGCGGTGGCTCTGCTTCAGAACCGACGCGCGGCGGAGCAGCCTCGATTCCGCACGCTCTCGAGCGAAGACCCGACGCTGGCGTTCAGCGGGGCGCTCGTGCGCATCGCATTCGACCCGGCGGTGCACGACGATGGGGCGCGTGACCTGGCTCGCCAGGTCGGCGGTCGTGTCATCGCCGGGCCGAGTCCCGAGAATGTCTACACGTTTGCATTCGCCGCCGCGGGCACCGGCGATATCGAACAGAAGGTGCAATCGCTGCGGCGGCAGGAGCATGTGCTGCTCGTCGAACGAGTCGATCTCGGCACAGCCTCCGAGGCCAGGTGAAGTCGCGTGAAGCGCACGGCATTCCTGATCGCCTTCAACACAACCGCTGCCATCGCATTCGTGCTGATCGGCTGTGCCACGCCTCGGCTCGAAAGCATCAGCGCCACTCGGGAGACACGATCCAATACGCACGCGGTTGCGGGCGCGAGCTCCGAGAGCGCACGGCAGATCGTGATCACCATTCGCGATTCCGACGCCGGGGTGCGGTCGACGCCCGGTTCTTCCGCGCGTACGTACGCGTCGTCATCGGTCTATCAGGTGTCCGCCTACGCGCGGCGTGTCGTCTCGGGTCTGGAGCGGGACTACGACATCAGTTGGATTGCCGGCTGGCGCATCGACCTGTTGCGTGTGCATTGTGCGATCTTCCTCGCACAGGACGCATCGTCGCGCGACGCGCTTCTGGCGCGCCTTCGTGCGGACCCTCGCGTCGAATCCGCGCAGCCCATGAATGAGTTCACGACGAGCTCACGCAGCACGGAATACAACGACCCGTACTTCGGGTTGCAGCGGGCTGTGGAGAAGATGCATGTCCCGGAGGCGCATCGCTGGTCGTATGGGCGCGGCGTTTCGATCGCTGTCATCGACACCGGCGTGGATACTTCACACATCGAGCTCGCTGGCCGCGTGCGCGTTGCGCGCAACTTCGTCGACAACGACGATCAACAGTTCAGGCAGGACCGGCATGGCACCGCAGTGGCGGGCGTGATTGCAGCGCTCGTCAACAATGGCGAGGGGATCGTCGGCATCGCGCCGTCCGCGGAGCTGTTCGCGCTGAAAGCCTGCTGGCACCAGCGCGTCGCTTCGGGCGCGGTGTGCAACACCCTGACACTCGCCGAAGCGCTTGCGTTTGCCATCGAGCGGCGGGTGCAGATCATCAATCTCAGCCTCACCGGGCCGAGTGACCCTTTGCTGGCACGGCTGCTTGCGCGGGCCATCGAGCAGGGTGCGCTGGTCGTCGGTGCGTCCGCGGGGGGCGCGGGCGCCGGGGATAAGGGTTTTCCTCTCGGCGTGCCGGGTGTGATCGCGGTCGCCGACGCGGACGATGGAGCGGGAAGCGATTCACAGCTCGCCGCTCCGGGTCGTGAAGTGCTCACCCTGGCGCCGGGCGATCGCTATGACTATGTTTCCGGCGCCTCGATTTCCGCAGCGATGGTGAGCGGAGTGGTGGCGCTGCTGCTCGAACGAGGCGGGCACCTGCAAAGCACGGAAGTGCTCGCGCTGCTGAATCGAACGTCGTCCTCCGCAGAGGACACGATGCGCCTCGTCGATGCCTGCTTTGCGGTCGCTTCGCTCGTGCAAGCGGCCACATGCGGTGTGACCGGGATGCCTGCGGTTGCCGAACGCTAGGCTCCTAGTGAGCGTTCTGCCCGATGGGCAGGTCGAACATCAGCTCGCGCACGTACCGCACGGGAGGTGAGCCGTACGCGATCACCTGGTCGTTGTAGCGCTTCAGCGTGAAGGACCGCCCCCAGCGCTGGCGCGCTTCATCGCGTAGCGCGAGGTGCTCCTGCACGCCAACGAAGTATGTCGGCAGCTGCGCGGAGCTCAATTGCGCACGCACCCATTTGCCCGCTGCTTCACGCTCTTCCTGAAAGGTGTCCCGAGTCATGAGGCGCATGGCCTCGTCGCGTGACATGCCATCGACGTGCACGCCCTGGTCCAGGAGGGCGTTCGCGATGGTGCGCAGGTACCACTTGAGCTGGACCAGATGCATGAGCGGATCACCGTTCATGTAGCCCTGTTCCACCATCAGGCGTTCCGTGTAGACCGCCCAGCCTTCGATGAACGTGCCCGAGGACAGCGCTGCCCGCAAAGGAGAGTGGTAGCGGTTGGCGTGCGTGAGCTGAAGGTAGTGCCCCGGCATGGCCTCATGAATGGTGAGGTTGTGAATGGAGCGCGTGTTGTACTCACGCAAGAACGATTCGACCTGCGCGTCCGTCCAGTCGTCCGGGATCGGCGACACCGCGTAGTAGGTCTTCAAGCCCTTGTCGAGCGGCCCGGGGGCATCGCAATAGGCAAGTGCGACGCCGCGCTTGAACTCCGGCATCGCGATGATGTCGAGCGGGTCGTCGTAGACGGTTACGAAATCCTTTTCGCGCACGAAGCTCAGGGCGTCCGAATACGACTGACGCGCGACGTCGAAGACTTCCGAGCGTGCAGGGTGGTCCGCATAGGCGAGCTCGAGCGCTGCTGCGATGGCGTTCTGTTGCGTTTCGGGGTCTGGCGCGGCTGGTGTCGGCGGCGCGCCGGGCCGCTGCCGCAGCACCTGCTGAGCGATGGTGTACATCTGCTCGCGCGTCACGGTGAGCTCCCGTTCCGCGCGGACCCGAATTTCCTGGCGTGAGAGGGGCGAGTCCAGTGCAAAGCGCAGTTTCTGGTCGTAGAGCGCGGCGCCGATGCGGAAGTCTCCCTTCGCTTCGGGCAGCAGGCGCTTCTCCAGCCACATCTGATGTTGGGCGATGGCGGAGCGGGCCCGGTCGATGGTGGCCTTGAGCTCCACCTGTTCGTCTTCCGGCAGGGCCTCGAGCTCGGGCATCACGAGCTCATCGATGAGCGTCAGGGCGCCGCCATTCTGTTTCACGGCGGTTTCCGCGTGGATGGCCGGTACGCGCGCCGGGTCCAGTGCTTCGCGAACCTGCGCAAGAAAGCGTGGTAGCTCCGCGAGCCGTGCACGCACACTGCGGAGCCTCTCCGGCAGTGGCGCGAAGTCACGGGCCAGGAGCGAATAGATACTGTCGCCACCAAGGCCGGTATAGATGAGCGGATTCCACGCCCAGTCCTGCAACTCCTCCGCGCGCCAGATGTCGTATTCGAGCTGTCTAGCTAGGAGCGTCGCATCCACTTGATAGGCGCGCGAAAGCTGCTGCGTCTCCAGTGCGCGCACTGCTTCCAGCAGCTCGCGCTCCAGCGTGAGCGCGCGCGTGCGGCCCTCCGCGCTCACGTCGTCGAGCAGATCATCGAACCGATGTTCGCCGAGACCCGTGGCGTACACCGGCTGCAGCGCGAGCACTTCGTCGAAGTAGCGACGCGACAGTGCCTCGAACGCGACATCAGCGGCGCTGGGTTCGGCGGGAGGAATGGAAGGTTGAGGCATCGATGTACATGCGGCGACCAGTGCCGCCAAACAGAGACAGGTTGTAAGTTTCATCCCGCCGGGCTCCACAGTTAAGGCCATGATGAAACAATTTCATACGCAATGGGAAGGCGTCTCGCGTCCGGCGCATACTGGAAACTCCAGCGTTTTCCGTTCGTTGTTCGAGAAGATAAGTGGACGGAAGAATGGGGAGCCAGCCATCGTCAACTGGAACGCCAACCCGGAAGCCGCGCAGGGCCTCATCGAGGCGAATGACCGCATGGCGTTTCTCCTTGCGCTCTCCGCGGAGCTCTCGCGCATCGGTAGCCCGCAGGAGCTCGTCTGTACGGCGATGGTGCGCTTGCGGGAGCGCTTGGGCGCAGCTCGCGTCATGCTCGCAGAAATCGACGAGACACAGGGAACAGCAGTGGTGCTGCGCGAGTCCGGCAGCGAAGAGGCCGGTATAGAGGTCACGAGCTTTCCGCTGTCTTCTTTCCGCGCCCTGATGGCGGACGCGCGCGAGGGTCACACCACCGTCGCTAACGATGCACGCGCCGATGACCGCTCGCGCCTTCTTGAGGGGGACTGGTACTCACCGGTGAACGCGGGCGCGCTCGTGTCGACGCCGCTCCTGGAGGACGGTGTGCTGGTCGCGTTCCTCTCGGTCGTGGACAGTGGCCCGCGCCAGTGGACCGACTCCGAGATCGAGCTCATCAGGCGCGTCGCAGACATTGTGTGGCCCGCGCTGACGAAGGCGCGCACGGATCGCCGCCTCACGATGGGCGAGGAGCGGCTGAGACTGGCACAGGCCGTGGCGCAGATCGGGACGTGGGATTGGGATCCGGAGATCCGAGACGCTTTCTTCTCCGAGGAGTGCCAGCAGATCTTCGGTCTTTCCGGCAGCACAGCGAACATGCAGGCCGAGTGGAAGCGGGGTATCGACCCGAGGGATCTGCGCAGCGTGGAGAGCATGCTCGACGAATGCGTCACCTGCCGCATGTGCGAAATCGAATATCGGTATGTGCACCCGATGAAGGGTCGGCGCTGGATCTACAGCAAGGCCGGGCTGGTGGAGCACGCGGGGCATCGCCACGTGGTCGGCATCTGCCTCGATGTGACGGAGCGGCGCGAGGCAGAAGAGGCGCTGAGGGAAGTCAACCAGCGCAAGGACGAGTTCCTCGCCATGCTTGCGCACGAGTTGCGCAACCCGCTGGCGCCCATTCGCAACGCCGCGCAGCTTCTCAGCGTGCACGCCGCCGACAGGCCGGAAATTGAATGGGCGCGAGCCGTCATCGAGCGGCAGACGAAGCACCTGGTGCGGCTGGTGGATGATCTGCTGGATGTCTCGCGCATGGTGCGTGGCCAGATCACGCTACAACGCAGACCTGTGGAGCTCGCTGAGGTCGTCCATCACGCCGTCGAGACGACGCGGCCGCTCATTCGACTGCGCAAGCATCACCTCACGGTGCAGCTTCCTGACCAGCCGGTGCGGCTCGCAGCAGATCTCACGCGCCTCGCGCAGGTGTTTGCGAACCTGCTGAACAATGCCGCCAAGTACACTGACGAGGGCGGCCAGATCCGTCTCGACGCCGCGGTTGGCGGCGGCATCGTCCAGGTGCGCGTGCGGGATACCGGCCTGGGCGTTGCGCCCGCGCTGTTGCCTCATGTGTTCGACCTCTTCACTCAGGCAGATCGCAGCCCGGATCGCTCGGAAGGTGGGCTCGGCATCGGTCTCACCCTGGTGAAACGGCTGGTGGAGATGCATGGCGGCAGTGTAGAAGCGCATAGCGAAGGGTTGGGGCGCGGAGCGGAGTTCGTGGTGAGTCTGCCGCTGCTCGACGTACAGCCGGCGGGCCAGCCTTCGACCTGGCGCGCGCAGGAACCATTGCCCACTACGGGGGGCCGCAAGCTGAAGATACTGATCGTAGACGACAACGTGGATGCGGCAGACAGCATCGCGATGCTCTTGAACATGGAAGGTCACGAGACGCGCGCGGTGAACACTGCCCGCGCGGCGTTGCTCACGGTGCCGGAGTTCCAGCCGGAAGTGGTTCTGCTCGACATCGGGCTGCCGGAGATGGACGGATACGAAGTCGCGCGCCGCCTGCGGGAGGACAACGGCGAGCACCGCATGCATCTGGTCGCGGTAACGGGGTATGGCCAGCCCGCCGACCGGCGCCGCGCCCAGGATGCGGGTTTCGATGAGCACATGGTGAAGCCCGTGGAGCCTGACGTGCTCCAGTCGTTCCTGCGCACCGTCCAGTCCGTCCCCGCAAGGTGACATCGTTCGACTGATGTGGCACTGCCTGGCGGCAGGCAGGCGCTGACCGGCGATCTAGCGCGCCCAGGTGGCGGGCGCACCTGAGGTGAAGGACCTGCCGGCGCCCACGCTCGGACGCCTCTTGATCCTGAAATCCCTTCGATCCCTGAAATCCCCGCAGGGGCGGCTTGTCGCGCATGGGTGGTTCATCGCCCTCGCGGCCTGTAAGCTTTGCGCCATTCATGTTCGAGCCTATCCCTGATCGGTCGCCATGACCGAGGCGTCTTCGGCTGCCCCCGCGCCGGCCATCGTCCCTCTCGCAGCACTTCGTTACCGCGACTTCACCGCCTACGCGGTGGCCCGCTTCTGCGCGACGCTGTCCTGGCAGATTCTCGGCGCGGCGGTAGGCTGGCAGCTCTACCAGATCACGCGCGACCCGCTCTCGCTCGCCTTCATTGGCGCTGCGCAGTTTCTGCCGTTCGTCATCCTGGTGCTGCCTGCGGGACAGGTGGCAGATCGCGTGGACCGGCGTCTGGTGCTGATCTGTGCGTACTCGGTTGAGGCCACGTGCGCGGGTCTGCTGCTGTGGTTCACGCTCTCCGGGTTGAAGTCCACATGGCCGGTCTACGTCGCCATGACGGCGTTCGGTGCGGGTCGGGCTTTCTGGATGCCGACAGGGCAGGCCATCACACCGAACCTCGTGCCGCGGGAAGCATTTCCCAGCGCGGTCGCCGTGAACTCCGCTCTCTTTCAAACCGGTGTGATCGTCGGGCCGGCGATCGCAGGGTTGCTGCTCGTGTGGGGTCCGCAGGTGGCTTACGGCGCGGCGGTCGTTCTGCTGCTGCTCGTGGTAGCGCTCATGGTGAGCATCAAGCCCGTTCGTGCGGTCATTCCGGCCGGCTCGTTCCGGTTCGACGATCTGCTCGAAGGCCTGCGTTTCGTCTTTCGGCGTCGCACGGTGCTGGGCGCGATCTCGCTCGACCTCTTCGCGGTGCTCTTCGGTGGCGCCACCGCAATGATGCCCATCTTCGCCAGCGAGGTTCTGCACACCGGGCCGGTGGGCTATGGAATGTTGCGCGCCGCGCCAGGGGTCGGTGCCGCGCTGGTGGCGGCGATTCTCGCGTTCTCGCCCATCCAGAGAAACGTCGGGCGCTGGATGTTCTCCGGCGTGGCGCTGTACGGCGTAGCGACGATCGTGTTTGGACTCTCGACCGTGTTCTGGCTGTCGCTATGCGCGCTCTTCGTGCTGGGCGCGGGTGACATGGTGAGCGTGTTCGTGCGCCACCTGCTCGTGCAGCTCGAGACGCCGGATGAGATCCGGGGACGCGTCAGCGCGGTGAGCTCGATGTTCGTCGGCGCATCGAACGAGCTCGGGGAATTCGAATCCGGCGTCGCGGCAAGAGTGCTCGGGCTCGTCCCATCCGTCGTGCTGGGCGGCATCGTCACGCTCACGGTGGTGGCGGCGTATCTGAAGATCTTTCCCGGGTTGCGCTCGATGAAGGAATTTCCCCGCCACCATTGACACGTCGTCACTGTATGCGCGTACAGTTCAGGCATGTCGCGCGCGATCATCGGCAGGAACACCTTCAAGGGGCGGGGCGCCATTTCGAATCCGGCCGGCCGTTTCGACCGTACCGGTGTCGAGGCCGTGGATGACGGCTGGTACCGCGAAGAGGCGCCCGAGAGCGTGGCCACGAGCCTGCAGCCGGATCACGCACGCGGCGTCATCAGCACCAACGATTCGCCGGACGTCGGTTTCGAATATTCGATCAACCCCTACCGGGGCTGTGAACACGGATGCATCTATTGCTACGCGCGACCGAGCCATTCGTACGTCGGGCTCTCGCCTGGTCTCGATTTCGAGACCAGGCTCTTCTACAAGGCCGACGCTGCGAAAGTGCTGGAAGAGGAGCTCGCGCGGCCCGGTTACGTGTGCAAGCCGATCATGCTCGGTGCCAACACCGACCCGTACCAGCCGGTGGAGCGCAGGATGCAGGTCACGCGGTCCATCCTGGCGACGCTCGCTGCGTGCCGTCATCCAGTGTCAATCGTTACAAAAGGTGTATTGATTGCAAGGGATGTCGACATTCTTGCCGACCTCGCCCGGGACCGGCTGACGGGCGTCATGGTCAGCCTGACCACGCTCGAGGCAGAAACCAAGCGCACGCTCGAGCCTCGCGCCGCCTCACCGCAGGCGCGTCTCAAAGTCATTCGCACGCTGGCCGACGCCGGCGTGCCGGTCGGCGTGCTCGTGGCACCCATCGTGCCCGCCATCACGGATCACGAGACGGAACGCATTCTCGAAGCTGCGCGCGATGCGGGCGCAAGCATGGCCGCATACGTGATGTTGCGGTTACCGTACGAGGTGAAGCATCTCTTCCGGGAGTGGCTGGCACAGCATTATCCTCAACGTGCCGAACACGTGATGTCGCTCGTGCGCGACGTGCGTGGAGGTCGCGACAACGATCCGAATTTCGGCACTCGCATGCGCGGCACGGGTCCGTACGCGGAGCTCATCCGCAGCCGCTTCCGAGTCTCCATACGGCGACTCGGGCTCGACTCGCCGCGCGCGTTCTCGCTCGATTCGACGCGCTTTCGCAGGCCTTCTGGACCGCAACTTCAGCTCGAGCTCTGAGCACCGCGCGTGGTGCGCAACCGCGCGATTCGCCGCTTTCCGTGCCCGGGAACCGGATATGCAACATGCGGTCATAACCGGAGCTGCGTCGGTGGCATACTCAACGCAGGCCTGTGATCACGGCTCTCTCACAGCAGGGAATTCCACCATGAACGCCTACCACGCCGGGTCTCGATCCGCTGACAACTCCGCCACCAGGGGGCCTCGTGCGTTCGCGCTGGTTCCTGTCTTCCCTTTGGCGTTGGCCCTTGGTCTAACGGGCTGCATGCAATCGCGTGTGGAAGAATCGCGTGAGATGCCAACGCACATCGCCAGTGGCGAAGCGGTGGTCATCCTCGCCAAGCCGCAGGTGGAAGGTGCCGGCGCGGAGGACGGTTTCATGGACTGCGTGAGTGACGGGTTGAAGGGCGGCAAACACAACATCGCCGTGCACGGGAACGATGAGTTCGTCGACGCCATGTTCCCGTGGTTCGAGCCGGGCACCGCGCCCGCCAAGCCCGAGGCGGTGGCCACGTTGCTCACCCGTCCTGGCGTCAGCGAGAAAGTAGCCGCCTCCGGTGTGCGTTATGTCGTCTGGCTCGACGGCAGCACGCAGAAAACGGATGGCGGAGGAAGTATCGCGTGCGGCGCGGCCCCGGGCGCGGCAGGCTGCATCGGCTTCGGCTGGTGGGAGAAGGAATCCTCCTACGAAGCGACCGTCTGGGATCTCAAGCAGGCGAAATCAGCGGGCAGCGTGGGCACGAACGTTACCGGCACGTCGGCGATCATCGGCGCAGTGGTGCCGCTGCCCTTCATCGCGCGCGTGCAGAGCGCGGCGTGCAACCGGCTCGCCGATCAACTCCGCAGCTTCTTCACCGAGGGTGGAGAAGAAATACCCGCGACCACGCAGGCCGCTGCGAAACCAGGCGCCGCGCAATGAACACCAGAATCGCATTCGCGTCGCTCGTGGCCGTCACGCTGATGGTGGCGGGCTGCAAGACGAATTCTTCAGGTGGCGCCCCTTCGATGCCGAGCCCGGACACGAGCTCCGGCGGCTCGAGCGGTAGCGCGGGCCTGCCTTCACCGACCCCGTCGCCTGCGCCCTCGGCGCCGTCGCCCGGGTCGACGTCGTCAACGCCCGGCGCGCCGTCGGCGCCCAGCACACCTTCAGCACCATCACCGAGCACCTCGCAGATGCCGTCGACTTCACCGTCGGGTTCCGCGTCGTCGTCCTCTTCTTCGTCATCGTCCGGGCCTTCCGGGGCTTCTTCCTCTTCCGGCGCGGCCGGTTCCGCTGAACCGTCACTGCCGCCCGCGGGCACCAACCAGTCCGGGACGAACGGCGCCGCCGGCAGCGCTCAGACGCAAGCCGGTCGCGCGCAGACATCCGAGGAGCGTCGCGCGACCATCGACCGCAAGCTGGACGAATCTCTTGGAACTCTCGACCGGGAAATTCGCAAGGAACAAGAGCGGAATGCCCAGGAGCGCGACGCGCACAGCGCCGCCAACGGGGGCGGCGGCAGCGCCGACACGGAATCGGAAAGCGGTGGTGGTGATTCGAAGAAAGACGGCGAGCTTGCGTCCGGCGGCACGGCGGACACCGAAGGCTCGCGTGCCGGCAAGGACGGCTCGCCGAGCCGCCCCGGCGATCTGAAGTCCGACAGTCAGCGCAAGGCCGAGGGCAACGCCTCCGGCGGCGGTGGCTCGACGGGCTCCGGCGCCGCAGCCACGGAGATTCCAGACGGCAGTGATGATGACATCGTGGCCAAGCGCCTGCGCAGGGCGGCAGAGGCCGAGACAGATCCGGAGCTCAAAGAAAAACTCTGGAAGGAATACATCGAGTACAAGACGAACGCGGGTAAGTAACGGGCCGCAGGCGCGCGGCTCGCGCCATCGACTTACGCAAAGTCTGAGCAGGACGGAAGGGTTGGAGACATGTTGCGGCAAGCAGTAATCGCGCTGTTCGGCATGGGGCTCGTGCTCCCGTTGGGCGGCTGCATGGTCAACGAGACCAAGCCCCTGCCCAAGGTCAATGCGGTGCAGGCCAAAACCCAGATCCCCGATGACGAGCTGCTGGATGTCGGCATACACGAGTTCGACATCAACATCACGGAAGAGCAGATGAAGGACACGGATGCGCTCGCCAAGCAGCGCATCTATCCGGACATCCGCAAGGCCGAGGCGCGCTTCATTCCGTCGATGCTCCGCTCCACGCTCGAATCGTCGGGCCAGTGGGGTGCAGTGCGCGTCGTGCCCGGGAATGTCGAGTTCATGGACGTGCGCGTCTCGGGGAAGATCCTGCAGTCGACCGGTGCCAAACTCGCGCTCGAAGTGTCGGTGGTCGATTCGACCGGTCGCGCCTGGATCACGAAGAAGAAATACGAAAGCCCCGCGGACACGGGCAGCTACAAGACGGACGCCTCGCTCAAGGCGCGTGATCCGTTCCAGAACATCTACTCGCAGATCGCGAACGACATGGTCGCGGTGCGCGATGCGCTGCTCGCCGAGAATCGTCGCGACATCCGCCGCGTCACCGAGCTGCTGTTCGCCAACGATCTCGCGCCGCAGGCGATGCAGGGTTTTATCGCGAAGAACGAGAAGGGCATGGTGCAGGTCGTGCGCCTGCCGGCGAAGGATGATCCTTTCGCCTCGCGCATCGGCCAGATCCGCGAGCGCGATGCGGGCGTTGTGGACACGGTGAACGGCTACTACGCCAACTTCTCCGACCAGATGCGGGATTCGTACGGCAGCTGGCGCCGCACGAGCTTCGACGAGATCGAGAAGGAAACCCGCGCCCGCAATCAGGCGCGCACGCGCACGTTCCTCGGCGCGGCCGCCGTGCTCGCGAGCGTCTTCGTTCCGGGCCAGTGCGCATCCACGGACTACAACTGCCGGCGCATCGAAAACGCCGCGCGCACCGGCGGTGTCATCGGCGGCACGGCCGCAGTGCTCTCGGGCCTCAAGAAATATTCGGACGCCAAGGTGCACGCCCAGGCGCTGAAGGAACTGTCCGAAACGTTCCAGAATGAAGTGTCGCCGCAGGTGGTGGACGTCGAGGGTCGCACCCTCCGCCTCACCGGCACGGCGGACGAGCAGTACCGTGAGTGGCGGGCACTGCTGCACCAGCTCTATCTCGAGGAGACCGGCGGTGTCTCCGCCTCGTCAGGCACGACTCCTGCGACCACGGCAACGCCCGCGAGCACGCCCGAACCGGGCGGCTCGCCGGCGCCAGTTGCGCCCGCCGTCAAGGTCGCCGTAGAACAACCTGCACCGAGTACACCAGTGAGGCCATGATCGAGGCTGCCGCCGCAAACCATGGAAGGACTTTGTCCTCTCGCTACACGCTGCTCGAAAAACTCGGAGCAGGCGGCCAGGCGGAAGTCTGGCGCGCCCGGGACGAGACTGCGGGCATCGAGGTCGCGCTCAAGGTTCTGACTCCGGCCCTCGCCCGTGACGAGGCTGCGTGGGGCTCGCTCGCCCGCGAGCACGCCATTGCCAGCCAGTTGACGCACCCCGCCATCCTCAAGGTCTACCCGCCCTACCGGGAAGGGGATTTCGCGGCGTTGCCCATGGAGCTTGCCGCCGGCGGCGATCTGAGGCGGTTGCGCGGTGGCAGTTACCTCGACATCGTCCCGGTTCTCATCGATATCGCCCAGGCGCTGGAGTACGCGCACGAACAGGGCGTCATCCACCGGGACCTGAAGCCCGGCAATGTGCTGTTCGATGCGCGCGGTCGCGTGCGCCTCGCGGATTTCGGTGTCGCTTCGGCCCCGGGACTGCCCGAGGCGGAGGGTCCACAGCACGGGCTGTCACCCTTCACCGCCAGCCCCGAACAACTGCGCGGCGAGCGGCCGGCCATCTCGGACGACATCTACGGCCTGGGTGCGCTCGCGTACGAGCTGCTGTCCGGGTACCCGCCCTACTATCCGCGCTTCGATGTGAAACGCGTGCTCGAGGAGCCGGTCCCGGAGCTGAACCCCGCTCAGCTCATGCCGCCGCAGCTCAAGGCCGCGGTCATGCGCATGCTGTCCAAGCGCCCGTCGTCGCGCCCCCGGTCCATGCGCGACGTGATCGACGAGTTCGACTCCGCGCTCAATGACACATTGACCTTCGATTTCGAACGCCTCGACGAACCGGATCCGGCGGCCTCGGCCATGCGGCGGGATGCTTCGGTTATCGCGGCTGCCGAGGCCGCCCGCCGTGGCGGCTCGCCATCCACTGTGTCGCTGGCCGCAACGCCAGCCGTGCAGGGGGGCTTCGACCCGAGTCCCGCTGCTTCAGAGTCGGCCTCGCGGCGTACTGCCGTGCCAGCGGAACAATCGGGCGACTTCGAACCGACAATAGACGCATTCACGGGTCAGTCCGCCCACCCGGACGTGCCGGCATCGCCCGTGGAGCAGACACCTGTGCTGCCGCCGGATGCGGAACCCGTTCGCGTGGTTCAGGCGCGAGCTGGCGGCTCGAATGTCGAGGCGGAGCGCATCGCCGCCGCCGCTGCGAGCCTCCGGGACCCGCCCCTGTCCAGCGGGGGCGATGGCGGGTTCGACGGTCCCGGGATCGGTGCTCCGGTACCGCATCGGTGGGATGACCTTCAGCTGCAAGTGCAGCGCACCTCCCGCGGTCGGCGCGTGGCGGAACCTGCCAGGCGGCGGAGCTGGCCCTGGGTGCTGCTCGCGGGGGTGGCGGCCACGGCCATCACGGCTTTCGTCGTTCTTCCGCGTTTCGGGGCGCAGATTCCAGGGCTGGGCGCCCTCGAGTTGCCGATCGCGGCGTCGCTCACCGCCGGCACGACGACCCCTCCAGGTGCTCCGGCGGTGGCTTCGTCCACACCCTCGGGGGCCACTCCTTCGTCCACTCCGGCCACCGCACCTGACGCAGTGCCGGCGCGTCCCGAGGCCGAGACCGCCCCCGCGCCGACCGCCGAATCGATCACCCGGCTGCGCGCGGAGTTCGATCAGCGGCTCGCGGCCCTGGAAGAGCGGGGCGCCGGCGTGTGGGGCGGGCCGGATTTCGCCGCCGCCAAGACCCGGGCCGCCGAAGCCGTGGGTGCGAGCGACGCGGGGAGCCCGCGGATTGCCGATGAACGCCTGAAAGAGGCCTTGCGGCTGATCGGCAACGTCGAGGGGCGCGCCGCCCAGAATCTTTCCGCACAACTCGCCGCCGGTGACAAGGCCCTGGCCGCCGGGCAGGGTGAAGTGGCCCGGCAGGCCTACGAATCCGCGAGCCGTATCGATCCGAACAATCGCCGCGCAGCCGAAGGCCTGCAGCGCGTCCGCAATCTCGGTGGTGTCCTGCCACTTCTGGCGGATGGCGAGAACGCCGAGGCGGAAAAAGACTATGCGCGCGCCGTGCAGGACTACAGTCAGGCGCTGTCGCTCGATCCCGGCAACGCCAGGGCGCGCGCGGGCCTGGACCGGGCGCATGCCGCCTTCGGGCAGGACACATACGCCAGGGCGGTGGGTGCGGGCTTCGCGTCGCTCGGCGCCGGCCGGCTCGAGGAAGCACGGGCCGCATTCGAAAAGGCCCGCGGCATTCGTCCGTCGGGCACCGAAGCGACGACCGGCCTGCAGCAGGTTGGCGCAGCATTGCGCGCCCGGGGGCACGCCTCCGCGCGCCAGAAAGGCGCCGCCCTCGAGGCGGAAGAACGGTGGACCGACGCGTTCAACGAATACGACGCCGCTCTGAAGGCGGACCCCTCGCTCGTCTTCGCGCAGCAGGGGCGAGCGCGTGCGGCCGCGAGGGCGGATCTTTCGAACGCCCTGCAGTCGCTCATCGACCGGCCCGAGCGCCTCGCTTCCGACGCCGTGCGCGCCGAGGCGGAGTCCCTGCTCGGCCGCGCGAAGGATGTCGACCCGACCGGTCCCGTGCTCCGCTCGCAGATCCAGCGTCTCCAGATCCTGCTGCCGGAGTTCGACATCCCGGTGAAGTTGGAGCTGGTTTCGGACAACGCCACGCAGGTGGCCATACAGCGCGTAGGAACTTTCGGAAGCTTCGCCCGGCGGGAGATCGAGCTGAAACCGGGCAAGTACACGGTAGTCGGAACGCGTCCGGGGTTCCGCGATGTCCGTAGGGATGTCACGATCGCGCCAGGTCGCGACGTGCAGACGATCAGCGTGAGCTGCGTCGAACCGATTTAGGCGTTCCAAGTCCAACCACGGCCATGAATGACGCTGCCTTGAGCAAGCCGGGCGCGTATGCGCAGATCCGGGTTCGCGAGCCTGCTGGCGAGCGAACACTGGGTGCTGTCATCTCCATCGGCGGCGCTGCGGAAGAACCGCAAGCCGGCGCAGGGGAGACACAAGCCGCGCACGCAGAGATGCTTCACCCGGACATCCGCCCGGAGGTGATCGTTCCGGGGGCGGCGGCCGGCCCCGCGGTCACCCTCGAGCGTCGGGACGCGGACTGGTTCGCGGTGCCCGTCGCCGGTGTGCCGGTGCGCTTCAACGGGCGGCCCCTCAGTCGCCCGCGCGAGCTGCACAAGGACGATGTGCTGAGCGTCGGCGAAGCGCAGGTCGTCGTGACCGACGATTCGCGCACACGCCTGCGGCTCGATGTGCAGCACCTGGTGGGCAACGCCACCATCGCGCCGGTCATCACCGTTGCGGCGGTCGACCTCGAAGCCGGCGATGAGGATGTCGAGATTCGCGCGACGCCTTCCGGTGGCGCGGCGCGCCCGGCGGCCGCCGTGCTCACCACGGAACGCACCCGCACCCGCGCCGCCGCGCCGCCCCGCAGACCCCTGCCTCGAAAGTGGATCATCGGCATCGGTGCGGTCCTCGCAGGTGCGCTCGCGATCACCGCCTTCATCTCCATGCTGAAGCCAGTGGAGATCGACGTGCGTCCCGAGGATGCGGACATCAGCACTCCAGGCACGCTGTTCGCTTTTCGTAGCGGCAATTTCCTGCATGTGCTGTCGGGCAATCATGTGGTGCTCGCCGAGCGCGAGGGGTATTACCCGGCGCAGGTGAATGTCACCGTCGAGGGCGAGGGAACGCCGAATGCGCGACTGAGGCTTGCGAAACTTCCCGGAAAACTGCGCATCGATACGGAGGGCGTCGCCGCGACGGTCATCGTCGATGGCGTCGAATCCGGCAAGGCGCCAGGGGACATCGATGTGGCCGCAGGTCGGCGTACCGTCACACTGCGCGCGCCGCGATATCTCGACCACGTCGCGAACCTCGATATCGAAGGCGCCGGCGCCAGGCAGGATCTCACCGCGGTGATGCAACCCTCGTGGGGCACGCTCAAAGTCACCGCGAACCCGGCGGGCGCCGTCATCAGTGTCGACGGCAAAGAAAGCGGGCGCGCGCCCGCGAGCGTCGAAGCGGAATCAGGCGTGCGGCGCGTGCAGATCACGGCGCCGAACCTGAAGCCCTGGGAAAGCAGTGTCGTCGTGAAGGCTGGCGAAACGCTCGCCATCGGGCCCATCACGCTCGGCCAGCCGGATGCGCAACTCACCCTGCGTTCCCGTCCCAGCGGCGCGGAGATCACCGTCGCGGGCACGTATCGTGGCCGCACCCCGCTTACCGTGGATCTGCCTTCCGGCATCGAGCACAGCATCGTCGCCACGCTACCGGGTCACACGAACTGGACCCGCGCGGTCTTCGCAGAGCCCGGGAAAAAGGTGGCGTTCGATGCCCGGCTGGAACCTGTACTGGGCCGCGTCACCGTGAAGGGCGTGCCGGAGGATGCTGAAGTATTCGTCGACGGCAAGTCGCGCGGGAGCGCGCCGCAGTCGTTCGATCTCACGGCAATCGATCACGCCATCGAAGTGCGCAAGGAAGGCTTCCTCCCGTTCACGGGCACCGTCACGCCCGCGCTCGGCTTCGAGCGGCAGGTGGAGTACAAGCTCGTCTCTGCGGATCGTGGCAAGGCCCTGCAGGAATCCGCGCCCACCCTGACGACGAAGGGCGGGTATACGCTGCGTCTCGTGCCGGGCGGCACGTTCAGGATGGGCAGCGAACGCCGTGAACAGGGGCGGCGCCCGAACGAGGGCCTGCGGCAGGTGACGATGCAGCGGCCGTTCTACATGGGCGTCACCGAAGTGACGAACGCGGAGTTCCGGAAATTTCGTGCGGAGCACATCTCCGGTCACTTCGACAAGAAGTCCTTCGACCTCGATGCGCAGCCCGTCGTGCAGGTGAGCTGGAATGACGCGGCCGCGTACTGCAACTGGCTCTCCGAGCAGGAAGGGCTGCCGCCAGCCTACGCGGAAGGGGGCGGCAAGTTCTCCCTGAAGAAGCCCGTCACCATCGGCTATCGCCTGCCCACCGAAGCGGAGTGGGAGTACGCGGCGCGCTACGCGGGCCCGAACGAGATGCGGCGCTATCCGTGGGGAGACAACCTGCCGGTCGTGGGTCGCGTGGGAAACCTGTCCGGCGCGGAAACCAGGGGGCAGCTCGAGAACGAGCTCGAAGGCTACAACGACGACTATCCCGTCGTTGCGCCCGTCGGCAAGTTCCAGCCGACGCCGCTCGGCCTGCACGACATGGGCGGCAACGTGTCGGAGTGGGTGAACGATTTCTACCTGTCGTTCGTCGATCCATCCCCCGTGACGGATCCACTCGGCCCGGACCAGGCGGCGAACCACGTCGTTCGCGGCGCGAACTGGAGATCCGCGGCCGTCGCGGAGCTGCGCTACGCATGGCGCGACTCCGCGCCGGAACCGAGCCAGATCATCGGCTTTCGAGTAGCGAGGTATGCGGAATGAGACGTCGTGAAACAGTCGCCAGGAAAAACCTGCCGTCGCTGTGGGCAATCCTGTTCCTCCTCATGTGCTGCGCGGCTTCGCTCTTCATCACGTTTCGCGCGGCCGCGCAGAACACACCGTCGAGGGCCGAGGAGTCGGCCACGATCGAGGACGATCCGACCATCGCGCCGGACTCGGCCGAATCGGCCGACAACAACATTTCCTATCCTGTGGATACCTGAACGGGTCGTGCAGTGAAGCCGTTCGCCATAGAGCTGAACGACCGCAGCCTTTCCTTCGCGCGCGAGGGCGTGGTGCTCGCGAGCGCGCCGAGTGCGGTGTTCGATGGCAGCGGCGCGGAGCCGGCCGGCACGAATGCCTGGCATGCACTGCGTCGGCAGCCGAGGTCCACTTCTTCCACGCATCTTGGTGCAGTCGCGAGTGAGGCAGATCCGCTGCCCCGCGCACCCGCGCTGCTGGCAGCGGAGTTGTCGAAGCACTTCGCGGAAAATCCCGTGCGCGCTGAGGAGCGCGTGTGGTTCACGGTGCCCGCTCGCGCGGCCGCCGCGGGGCTCGGCAATGTTCTCAGCATCGCGCAGGGCCTCGGCCTTGCGGTGGACGGCTTCGTGGATGCTGCGGCGGTCACCGCCTCTGCGCTCAAGGTCGGCCGCAATGCGCTCGTGCTCGAGCTGGGCCTTCATCACCTTGCGGTCACTGCCGTCGAGAGCATGGGTCAGGTCCGTCGGCGCAGCGCGATCGTTTCCGAAGTGGGTGGCCTCGTGCAGCTCTACGAGGCATGGCTCACCTTCGTGAGCACGGCGATGGTGAAGCGCACCCGCTTCGACCCCTTCACCAACGCGGAGACCGAACAGCAGCTCTTCGACGCGCTGCCCGCGCTCACGAGCCAGACCGCCGAGACCGGCAGCACCACCGCCGCTGTTTCGGCGGGCGGCACGCGGTTCGAAGTGTCCCTGACGCGGGACCAGTTCGCCGAGGCCGCGCAGCCGATCTACCGCGAGCTCGTGCGCTTGCTCCACGCGCTGCGACCGGCCGGCGCGCAGGTCGCGATCGTGGTGCCGAATCTGGTGGCGGCATTCCCCGGCCTGCGCGAGATGTTGCAGCAGTTCGTGGGTTGCGAGCTCGTGAGTGTTCCCGACGGTTTTGCCGCAGCGGCCACTTCACTGCTGGATCTGCCTGAGGCCAGCAAGGACGACGAGCCGGTGCGGCTGCTGCGGCGTTTGCCGTTGCATGAGCAGCCCGCGCTCGAGTCGGGCATCACGCGGGAAACGCTGGGTCGCGCCAGCGCCGCTACGCCGCCTTCTCATGTGTTGTTCGAAGGGAGAGCGATCGCGCTGGGCGGCCACGCCCTCGTCGTCGGCCGCGCGCCAGGCTCTTCCCCCTCGTTGGCTTTGCCGGATGGGCTCGCTGGCGTCTCTCGCCGCCACTGCACGTTTGTCCGGGATGGCAACGAGCTGGTGTTGGTCGATCACAGCCACTTCGGCACGTTCGTGAACGGTGAGCGCGTCTCGGAGCGCGTGCGCATTCATGCCGGCGACAGGGTGCGCCTGGGCGAGCCGGGTGTGGAGCTTTCCCTGATCGCGATCGGCGAGGTCGCATGAACGCGGGTCGCCGGTACACGCCCCGCAGGCCACAGTAACGATGGCACGCCGCCGCACAGTCGAAGTTTTCAGCCTGTCGTTTCTCGACTGCATCTGCTGCGGCTTTGGTGCGGTCATTCTGTTCTACACCATCATCAGTGCCCAAAGCAGCATCGACCGCACGCGCAACAACGACGAGCTCACCGCTGAAGTGAACAAGCTCGAAGAAGAAGTGCTGGTTGGTACGCGCAACCTCGTCGTGTTGCGCAACACGCTCGAGAAGACCGAAACCGATACGGCCAGCGCCGCATCGCGCGCCACCCGTCTCATTGCGGACCTGACAACGCAGCGTCTGCAGATGTCCGCCTACGACGCCACCAGCCTGGCGCGGCGCGAGCGCATCGAAAAGCTGAAAGCCGATATCCAGAGCATGGAGGCGGGGGCGCGACGGCTCGAAGGTGGCGCCAAGGATCAGGCGCCGGCAGGCCAGGATGTGAAGGCGTTCCGCGATACAGGCGGTGACCGTCGCTACATAACGGGCATCAAGATGCGCGGCAAGCGCGTGCTGATCCTGCTGGATCGCTCGGCGAGCATGCTGCACGAGGATCTCGTCAACATCATCCTGCTGCGTAATTCGGACGAAGCGAAGCGTCGCGGAGCAGCGAAATGGCGGCGCGCCGTCGACACCACGAACTGGGTGGTGACGCAGCTGCCGGCCAACGCGCAGTTCCAGATCTTCGCGTACAACACGCGGGCCACCCCCGTGCTCGCGAGCTCGAACGGAGCCTGGCAGAACGCGGACGACCCGCTCGCGCGCTCGCGCAACATCGAAGCGCTCAATGCTCTCGTGCCCGCGGAGGGCACGAGCCTCGTGAACGCGTTTGCGGCCATCAAGTCGCTGAGTCCGTTGCCGGACCAGATCATCCTCATCACCGATGGGTTGCCCACGCAGGGCAAATCCGCCGGCCTGCGCAAGTACATCGATGCGGGTGCCCGTGCGCGCCTGTTCGACGATGCGGTCGGTGAGCTGCCGGACAAGGTGCCCGTGGACATCGTGCTGCTGCCGCTGAAAGGGGATCTGCCGGCGGCGCATCGCTTCTGGCAGCTTGCGCGCTTCACGCAGGGCACGCTTCTCATGCCTTCGAAGGACTGGCCGTGAAGCTCCCGCGCCGCACCGTCGAGATCTTCAGCCTGTCGTTCCTCGACTGCATCTGCTGCGGGTTCGGGGCCATCATCCTGCTGCTCGTGCTGACGGAGTATGGCCAGCCCATCCAGATCGAGGAGGGTCGCGAGAGGCTGAACGGGCAGATCCGCCAGCTCGAGGCGCAGCTGCACGACATCCGGGGCGAGACGGACCTGCTCAATCGCGAGCTGAAGGGGCGCCTCGAGCAGTTGCAGAAGGAGCGCATGCGTGTTGCGCAGCTCGCGGGTGACCTCACCAACGTGAGCGGGCAGTTCGCGGCGAGCAAGCAGGAAGCGTCGGTCGCGAACATCGTCGAAGGCGAGCTCGTGTCGGCTTACCAGACGCTCACCGAAGAGATGAAGCGTCTGCTCAAGGACCAGCAGACCCGCCCCAAGAGCGAAGCCATCGGCGGCATCCCCATCGACAGCGAGTACGTCATCTTCATCATCGACACCTCGTCGAGCATGACGAGCGGCCACTGGACCGAGGCGCAGCAGGTCATGCAGGAGATCCTGAACATCTACCCGAAGGTGAAGGGTCTGCAGGTGCTGGACGACGAGGGCAAGGTGCTCATCGGCGGCACGCGCGGGCAGTGGCTCGAGGATTCCAGATCGCAGCGCCTCCTCGTGCTCGAGCGCATGAAGCGCTGGCGGGCGTTCAGCAACTCGAGCCCCGTCGAAGGTATCGAGGAAGCCATCCGCACTTATTGGTCTGCAAACAAGCGCATCAGCCTGTACGTCATCGGCGACGAGTTCACGGGCGACTCCATCCAGAAGGCGCTCGACGCCGTCAGCGCCATCAACCGCCCAGACAAGGATGGCCGCCGCCTGGTACGCATCCACGCCATCGGGTTTCCCGAAAGTCCAGGTATGACGCCGTTTACAAATATCCGTTTTTCGGCCCTAATGAGGCTGATGTGCGAGCAGAACAACGGCACGTTCGTCGGCATCACCGGTTGAGCCCGCAAACCCGACCCTGGATGACGCCATGGCTCGCGCTCCCCACACCGCTTCTGTCCCGCCCCGTCGCCTCGTTCCGCTGATCGCCGTCGCCGCAAGCTTCGCGGCGCTCGCCGGTTGCGGTGGCGTGAAGATCAAACCCACCGCCACGCTTCCGAAGCCGATCGTCGAGGCGATGCCGACGCGAGTGGGCCTCGTCATTCCCGGCGACATGCGCGAGTTCTCGCACAACGAGACGCGCTGGGGCGTCGAGTGGACCGTCGCGCTCGGCGAAGGGCACCACAAGCTGATGAACGAGGTGTTTCACGGCACGTTCGAGCAGGTGCAGGAGTTCCGGGACATCGATGAAGCCGCCGCGGCACCCGATCTCAAGGCCATCTTCGAGCCGCGCATAGAGCAGTATTCGTTCGTGACCGCGCGGGAAACCGGCGGGCGCTACTACGCGGTGACCATCCGCTATCGCATCAATCTCTACACGGCGCAGGGCGACAAGGTGGATAGCCTGACGCTCACGGGCTATGGCAATGCGCTCGCAAAAGGCATGTCCAGTGGCAAGCCGCTCGCGCAGGCGAGCCTTGCGGCCATGCGTGACGCGGCAGCAAAGTTTCTCGTGCAGTTCCCGCAGCAGTCCGTGGGCGAGCGGTTGGCGCGCAACGAAGCGCTCGTCGTCGAGCACGCGAGCAGCGCAGATGCGGGCGGCATAGAGACGGTGCCCATCGAAGAGTCGGAGCCGGAGAAGACGGTGGAAGCAAGCCCGAAAGCGCCCGCGCCGGCCGCCCCGGAAACACCGTCATCGGTACCGGCGGCGCCGGCAGCGCCGAAGGCCTGAGCGAAGGCCGTTCCAGGTCTTCTGACGAAGACCCTTCTGACCGAGGCGGATTCAGCGAGAGTGCGGAGGCCCGCCGGGTTGTGGCTGGCCGTCATCGAAGAAGACAGACGCGCACGAAACCTGAAGTCGTCGAAGAAGCCTCGAAGCCCGCCCGTTGAGCCGGAAGCCGACTAGCTGTTGTCGGCGGTCTGCTTTGCCCGCACCAGCAGGATCTCGCGCAGCGTCACGGCGTTGGTCTCCACCGGCTCGCCGTTCTCGAAGCGCGGCGCGTATCGCGCCTTCTTCACCGCCGAAACGACCGCGCGCTGCGCTGATTCGGTGGCGTCGCTCTCCACCGTTTCGACGTTGTCGGTGCGGCCATCCCTGGTGATGTTGAAGCGCACTTCGACGTAGCGCCGCTCGGACTCATCTTCCGCAAGGCGCGAGCGCTTCGAGGAGGAGGGCGGTGGACGGTAAGCGAGCAGCCGTGGCGTCTCGAGCATGGTGGTTGCGTCGGCCTGGCTCAGATCCTTCCAGGCTTCGCGATAGGCGTCCGCACCCTTGGAAAGCGCGCCGGCACTGGTGAACCAGTCCCCCAGCTCCACGAGCGTCTCGCCGCGTTTCCTGTGGTCGACGGGCGCCGTCTTGTCGATGGCCTGCAGCGCCAGGCGCAGGGCCCGCTCACCGTCCGGGTTGAGACGGCTGCCGTCGACGGGAAGCTGGGCCACGTCGTTGGAGCCGAACGGATCGGGCGACGTCGGCGTTTCCTCCGAGCCGTTGACGAACTCCAGACGATAGCTGCGTGCGATGCCGAGCAGCGGATCGACCGCGAGCACGGTGCCACGCCCGCCGGATTGTTCCGCGATAGTGAGCGCGCGCGCATACAGCAGGCGCGCCGTGGTGTAGCGACCAATGCGCTCCAGCCAGCGGCCATAGCGATCGAGCGGCTTCAGCATGCGCACGTCGGTCTTGCCGTACGCACTCTCGGCGACGCGCAGGGCGTACTGCTGCTCCTTCTCCGCGTCCGCCGTGAGATTGAGGGCGATGTAGCTCGAGATCAGCGGCTCGAGGATCTGCAGCTGCTCGATGTTGAAGAGCCCATCGAGGTTGCGGCTCAGATCGATGGCGCGCTTCAACGCGACGGAGGCATCGACGTACTCGCCTTCGGCGAAATGCGCCGCACCCAGACCGTGCAGTGGTCGAAGCAGCTGACGATCGGTATTGCCGGAGGTGGCTTCGAGGATCTCGACGCTGCGCTGGTAGTCCCTCTCGGCCTCCGGATAGTTCTTGAGCCGATAGTGGACCGTGCCGAGGTTCGTGAGCGGGTTGACCAGCGCGCGATCTGTCGCGCCGTACTGCTCTTCCGTCATCGCCACGAGCCGCTCGGCAACCGGCAACGCCTCGTCATAGCGCTTGGCGTCGAAGAGTGCACGAAACTCTTTGTAGGTCTCCGCGCGATCCGCATCGGTCACGGCAACAGCGGTTCCTGCGGCCAGGGCCGCAAGACATACCGTTGCCTTGCAAATCGCGCGCAGTCTCATCGTGGTCGTGATCCTAACGCTTCTCGAAGAGGTAATGCGAGACAAGCCACTGCCGCCCAGCGGCATAACCCCAGAGCTCAGCGCATGACATCAGGAAGACGCGCCAGTACACCCACCACTTGGTGGCCTGGTCCGGGCCGTAGGTTCGGGCCAGGATCGGCGTGATCTGCTCGCGCCGGGCATCCATGTTGGACAGCCACGCTTCGCTCGTTCGCTGGTAGTGGCGTCCGGACACCTGCCAGTGGTCGAGGAGCCGCACGTCGCGCTGAAAATACAGCAGCAGGTCATCACTCGGCATGATGCCGCCTGTGAAGAAATAGCGAGCCATCCAGTCACTTTCGTCACGCGCCTCGAAGGGGTAGGCGAAATGACGATGCGTGAAGATGTGTACGAACAACGTCGCTTCGGGCTTCATCCAGGACGCCACACGCGCCAGCAGCGTCTCGTAATTCCGCATGTGCTCGAACATCTCGACGGACACCACGCGATCGAAAAGTCTGTTCCCCGGTGAGTCGAGGTGGTTTAGGTCGCACGTGATGATTTCGAGGTTCGTCAGGCCCCGTTCTTTTGCACGTGCGTCGATGAAACTCTTCTGTGTGCGGGAGTTGGACACACCCACAATGCGGGAGTTGGGGTAGTGCTGCGCCATCCACAGGCTGAGCGATCCCCAGCCGCACCCGAGCTCCAGGATGTCCTGCCCGTCCTGCAGTCGCGCGCGCTGGCAGGTGAGGGCAAGCATGCGTGCCTCGGCGACTTCGAGCGGCTCATTCGGCGATTCGTAGTAGCAGCAGGAGTATTTGAGGTTCGGCCCCAGGACGTTGAGGTAGAACTCCGTCGGCAACTCGTAGTGCTGCGTGTTCGCCTCGCCGGTGTGGATGGCGATGGGGCTCGCGCGCAGGCGAGTGACGAGATCCATGAGGTGCTTCTGCTGGCGTTCCGGGTCACCCTTGTCTTCCTCTCTCAGGCGCTGGGCGAGCAGCGAGCGAATGCCCCGGCGGATGAGCCAGTCTGGCACGTAGTCGCGCTCCAGCAGGCGCATCGAGAAGCTGGGAGAGGCGTCCGTCATCACGGTTGTGGTCATGGCTCGATCCTTTTCGGCATCCACGGAATGAAGCTGCTCGTGCGGGCCTGGTAGCGGCGATAGCGCTCGCCTTTGGAGCGCAGCGCCTGTTCCTCGGTGGCCTTGAGGCCCGTCACGTTGATCAGGAAGTGAAGCATCAGTGCCGGCATCGCGAGCGCAATCCACCCGTGAGGTGAAGCGAAGGCGAACATCGCGTAGCCGATCCAGATGACCCACTCGAAGAAATAGTTCGGATGGCGCGAGTAGCGCCACAGGCCCACTTCACACACGCCGCCGTGATTCGCGGGCTCGCGCTTGAAGGCGGCAAGCTGCGCGTCTGCTGCGCTCTCGCCGACGAGGCCAACGAGGAAGATGATGACGCCCGCGATTTCCAGCGCATGAAACTGCGGTGTGCGATTGAAGCTGGCGATGAGCAGAGGCAGTGTCAGGAACGCATTCAGCAGCGCCTGGAGCTCAAAGAAAGCGAGGAACTTCAGATTGAGGTTGCCGCGCGCACCCCATTCCTTGCGCAGCTGCACGTAACGGCCTTCCTCCGGCTCGCCGATGATGCGCCGGGCGAGGTGCCAGCCGAGCCGCGCTCCGTGCGCGGCGAACATGGCGGCGATCACGAGACGGCGCGGCAAATATCCTGGAGCGAGCGTCGCATACAAGACGCCGATCAGCGCGAAGTTGGCGGACCAGCCGATGTCGACGTAGCTGAAGTTGTGATGGCGCACGCCGAGCAGCCACAGCCCGCACATCACGGCCGCCACGAGCAGCGTGCCCGCGAGCAGCAGCAGCCAGGGGTTCTCGATCATGACGTCGGGTTTCGCGAGCGTGCCGCCGTCCCGATGCGCACCTGCGAGGCGTAGATGAGAAGCGGCTTGGACCCCCGGTAGAGCACGAAGATCAGCGCCGGACCGGCCAGCGTCCACCCGAGCGCGGCATGCACGATGGCATCCCACAACACCGTCACGGCGTGCACGATGCCGATGCCCATCAGCCGGAAGCCCTCGCTGATCGAAAGAGGCTGCGGAGCAGTGCCCAGCGCGCGCTCACCGAGCCGCACGAAGGGGATGATCAGCGCGAGCTGCACTGGCGCGGCGAGATAGTTCACGAGCTGAATCGCCGGAAGGTTGAGGCGCAGGGCAATGGCCACCGCCGTGCAGAGAATCGTCGACACGCCCAGCACGGGGAAGATCCCCAGGCCGATGCCGAACGCGAGGCTCAGCGCGATGCGCTCGGGCGTGACGCCCTGGCGCAGCAGCTCGATGATCGGATCGACCAGCCGCCGGCGCAGAAAACCCCGCACGCCGCGGCCCCGTCTCGCCGGGTCGCCATCACGCAAGGGTTCAGCCATGACGTACGGTGAGAAGCTCCGCCATCGGCGCATCCGCGCGGAGCTTTCGGAGTTGCAGCAGCACGTAGGCGGACATCGCCATGTTGCCGAGGAGCAGGATTCCCATCAGCCAGCCGATTCGCGGCAACCAGCGCAGCTCTTTGTATGCGACCCACACGTAGAACGTGATGAAGCCGAAGTACGCATCGAAGAGCGTCGCGATCGTCCAGCCGCTGTCAGGTGCCTGCGTGAGCCCGCCCCATTCCCAGACGGGCTGGTTCAGGCTCGCCCACGACGTGACGGCAATCATTGCCAGCAGAATGCAGCCGAAGATCAGCCTCAACGTAGTCCGCGCCTGCATTGGAATGGAGCCCTTGTTCGCACTGAAATGAGAAGTCGCCCGTCTTGCCCGAAGCCGCCTCTCGAAGCGCGCGGCTCCCGTTGAACCCCGGGCTCAGCCCGTGAGAAGCTGCCAGCAAACGACACAACAATCGAGCTGTCTCATGGCGGATACGGATTCCAGGGTGGCGCTGCTCGCTGGCGCGAGTGGCCTCGTGGGCGGATACGTGCTCCAGGCATTGCTGGATGCACCGGACTTCAGCCGGGTGTTCGCCATTTCGCGACGCCCGCTGGGGCTCGATCACCCGCGGCTGGCCAATCGCATCGTCCAGTTCGAGAAGCTGGAGGCGCAGCTGCAAGGCCAGTCCTGCCACGTGGCGTTGTGCTGCCTCGGCACCACCATCAGCCAGGCCGGTTCGCAGGACGCCTTTCGGCAGGTGGATTTCGACTACGCCCTCGCGTTCGCGCGGGCCGCACGGGCCGCGCAGGCGCAACGCTTCGTGCTCGTCTCGTCAGTCCGGGCGGACCCGCGGTCGAAGCATTTCTATCTCCAGGTGAAGGGCGAGCTGGAGCAGGCGCTGGAGGAGCTCAAGTTCCCCGCGCTGGATATCCTGCAGCCGAGTCTGCTGCTCGGCTGGCGCAAGGAGTTGCGTCTGAAGGAGCTCGCGGCCATCTTGTGCATGCCGCTCATCAATCCTTTTCTTACAGGCACGCGCAGCGCATACCGCGCCATTCCCGCGCGCACCGTGGCGGCGGCCATGGTTGGTGCAACACGCTCCGGCCGCCGCGGCGTCTATCGTTACACCTATTCCGGCATTCGCGCGCTGGCTGAAATACGGCCGTCGCGTGCCGCATCCGGCGGGCGACCTCAGGTCAATCCGAAGGGACAACCTGGCGCGAGGTGAGGCTCGAGCGGTCACGAACCCACACGAGCACGGCGGCCAGCACCACCACGATCGGAGCGATCAGCTTCGCGCTCCGTCCCGGCTCCCAGGCCTGCACCACCTCGATGAGCAACGCGGTGGTCAGAAGGCCAAACAGCACGCGCCCGAGCGGCAGGCGGGCCTCGCGCAGCAACCACACGGCGCCCGTATAGAAGAATGCGATCTCGAGGAGCCCCGGCTCGCCCGCGTTGAGGCGCGCGGTCAGCGGCGGGAGCGTCAGCCAGTCGAACTCCGGTGCGCCGGAGAAATCGAACGGCGCCAGCGAGTAGAACATGAAGGCCGGCGCACACCAGAGCAGCGCGAGGCGATAGGCCGCCTGCTCGCGCACATGCGAGATCTGCCAGACGATCGGCAGCGAAAAGAGCAGCGCCACGCATTCGGTGATGACGAGCCGCTGGTCGCGGAAGATGATTCGCGCGAGCAGCGAGAGGACTGCACAAGCCGCATACAACTTCCAGAAGCTGGCCGGGCGCAGCAGGCTGCGCATGACCGCCCCCAACAGCACATAACCCGCCAGAAATCCGGCGAATGCTCCGGTGGACCACTCCCAGTCGAGCGCGCGCGACGGATTGCTGAAGTACCACACGAAGCGCGGCGCGGGCATGAAAGGTGCCGCGTGCATCGAGATCCAGAGCGCGATCAGCAGCACGGCGACGAAGTCCGGGCGATGTGCGCGCAGCTCCGGCAGGGTGGGCTTCAGCCCGAGGCCACGTGCCCCGAGCGCGAGCAGTGCCGCCGTCACCGCACTCACGGCGTTGACGACCACGTCGGTGATCGAGGGGTCACGATTCACCGTGGTGGTCTGCGCGAGCTCGATGAGCACCGAGAGCCCGGCACCCGCGCCCAGCGTGAAGAGCAGGCGCCGCCATGCGCCCCAGCGCCTGGGCGTGAGCGAGACGACGAGCGCGCCGAACGGCAGATAGAAGATGAGGTTCGCGATGATGTCCGAGCGTACCGGCCGGCGCCACGTGAGTGCGTGCCGCCACTCTTCCCGCCCGAACGACGCCAGCCGCCCTGGATTGAAGTCGAACGGATAGAGCGAGGCGTACACCATGAAGAGCACGGTGAACGCCAGCAGCCAGACAGTGGCCCGCCGCAAGGCGCGTTCGGATGCGTAACCCCGTGTCGTCATTCCCGCGCAGTGTAACGTGACCCAGTTAACATTCAGCCCTGCGGTGCGCACGCCACACTTGATTAATAGTTGACGTAACGCTCAACGGATCGGGCCCCCAGAGAATAAATTGGCCCGGACGCACCTGGGTGGCGGGACAGACGTTCTGGGACATGACTGAGTCGGCATTTACGAGCCGGATGGGGCGGCGCATCGCGCTGGTGCTCGCCATCGGCAGCCTGGTCCCGATCCTGTTCCTCGCGCTGTTTGCCGCGCGGGCCGCGAGCCAGTCCACTGCCGCGGGCCTCGAACGCCGCCTCACCGGTGTCAGCCAGTCCTATGCGCGGAGCCTGCGCTCCCGTCTCGGCGCGGCCGAGACGATCGTGCAGACCCTCACCGCCCGTGATGTCGGCTTCGACGGCTCGGCGCTCAAGCAGCAGATCGTCAATTCGCGCGCATTCAAGTCCGTCGTGGTCGTGGACCGGGATGGCTCGCTCGCCGCCAACGCGGAGTTCCGTCCCACCGCCACGCAGCTCGTGTCGCTCGAAGCGGGCCGTACCCTCGCGATGCGCGTGGCCCTGCAGGAAGGCCTGCCCCCGGCGATATTTCTTGCCCGCATGGTGACGGCCGGTGGCGTCCAGCGGCTCTCCTACTTCGAGATTGCGCCGGATTGGCTCTGGAAGGACATGAGCAGCGGCACGGTCACCACGTCGCTGGCTGTGGTGGATGCGGATGGCGTCCTCCTGCAGTCCACCGTGCCGATGCTGCCGGAAACCGGCCGCATGTTCGCTCAGAAGATGAGCACCTCGCGCGCCGGCACCGCCGTGAGCGAGGCGCTCGCATGGCAGGGCGCGGGTGAGGAGTGGCACGGCGTGCTCACATATCTGCCGCTCATCGACGAGCGCATCACCACCGTTCCCTGGGCCGTCGTAGCGCTCGACCGCGGCGCGCCGTTCTTCTCACGCTCCGCGGCGGTGTGGTCTCTGCTCCCGTATGCCGGTGGCCTTGGGCTGCTGATGGCGTGGGCCGGCGCGATGTACCTCGGCCGCCGGCACTTGCCGGCATTGCGTGCGCTGGAATCCGGGGTGCGCGCGCTGGCGGATCGACGCTTCGATCGCATCAACGTCAGGGCATCGGACGAGCCGGGCACGCTCGTGCAGGCCTTCAATCAGTCCGCCGTCAGCCTCGAGGAGCAGTTCCGCGCGCTGGAGACACTGGGCGAGATCGATCAGCTCCTGCTCGGTCCGGCAGAGCTCGAGCAGATGCTCGAGTCGATTCTCGAACGCGTGCAGACGGTCACGCGCTGTCACAGCGTCGGCATCACGCTGCGTGATGCGGATGCGCCGGGCCGCGGTCGCATCTACATGGCGGCGAATGGCTTGACCGGCCTGCCAGTCAGCCGCGTCGAGCTCGACGACGATATGGTCGCGACGCTGGCGAGCGAGACCGAGGGCCTCACCGTGGCGCGCTGCGAGGAAATGCGGCACAGCTTCCTCCGGCCGCTGAGCGAGATCGGGTCCGAGTTCTTCTGGGTGTGGCCGGTGATGCCGGGCGATCGTGTCGAAGCGATTCTCGCGGTCGGGTATCGCGAGGCGCCGTTCGCCGATCCGAAGGTCGCCGTGGCCGGGGGCCAGTTCGCCCACCGGCTCGCCATCGCGCTGTCCAAGACGGCTCGCGACGAGCGCCTGCATCGCCAGGCGCACTACGATCCGCTGACGTCGCTGCCGAATCGCCTGCTGTTCCTCGACCGCCTGAACCAGGAGCTGGCGAGCGCCACGGCTGGCCTCGGGCGCGGGGCTCTGCTCTATATCGACCTGGATCACTTCAAGCGCGTCAACGATTCCGTGGGTCATGCCGCCGGGGACCAGCTCCTCACCATCGTGGCCCAGCGCCTGCGCTCGTGTGTGAAGGATGGCGACACCGTTGCGCGCCTGGGCGGCGACGAATTCACCGTCATCCTGCGCAACGTCTCGGATCCCGATGCGGCCCGCGCGGTCGCGGAGCGCATCATCGAATCGCTGCAGCTTCCGGTGAACATCGGCGGCCGCGATCAGTACGTGTGTGCCAGCATCGGCATCACGCTCTTCCCGGACGATGGGCACACCATCGAAGGGCTCATGCGCAACGCCGATACCGCGATGTACCGCGCGAAGGATCTGGGCCGCGGCCGCGCCATGTTCTTCGACCTCAACATGACCGGGAAGCCTTCCGCTCCGACGCAGACCGGTCTGCATCGCGCGCTGCGTCGCCGGGAGTTCTCGCTGTTCTATCAGCCGCAGTTCTCGGTGGTGGACGGCAGTCTCGCGGGTCTCGAAGCGCTGCTGCGCTGGCAGACGCCGCGAGATGGCATGCGCTATCCGGGCGAGTTCGTTCCCGCGGCGGAAGAAAGCGGGCTGATCGTGGACATCGGCGGCTGGGTGCTCGACGCGGCCTGTGCGCAGCTCGCGGAATGGCGGGAGCAGGGCATCGCGCCCCCGCGCCTTGCGCTGAACGTGTCGGCGCAGCAGCTGAAGCACGTGGAATTTCCGAAAGCCGTGCGCCGCGCGCTCGAGAAGTACAACTTGCCGCCCGCATTGCTCGAGCTCGAGCTCACGGAGAGCGTGTTTGCCGATGACACGGCCGGTGCCGCTCTCGTGCGCCTCGCGCAGCTCGGCGTACATCTGTCGCTGGATGATTTCGGCACCGGCTACTCGTCGCTCAACTATCTGCGCCAGTACCCGATCGGCACGGTCAAGATTGATCGCACGTTCCTCGAAGAAGTGCCGCAGAACCCTTCCGCGTCGACGCTCGTGGAAACGATCGTGGTGATGGCACACGCGCTTGGAAAGCGGGTGGTCGCCGAGGGCATCGAGGCTGTGGAGCAGCTCGAATTCTTGCGTGAGCGTCGCTGTGACGTGGCGCAGGGCTTCTATCTCGCGCGGCCCCTTGCGGCGTCGGCCGTGACAGAGCTGCTGCAGGCCCGCACAATGGCGGCGCGGCCTCCTGGAGAGATTCGCGAAGTCGGCTGAGCGCAGGCGTGTGCTGCGCGGAACAGCCACGTCTCAAGCAGCTATGGACCTTCGAACCGCACTCGTTGCCTTCATCGTCGCCTTCCTTGCGAGCGGGTGCGCAACCACCCAGCGACCACCGACTCATGTGGGCGAATCGCGTTCCGAGCGTGATCCTGGCGGTGTTCAACTCGTGCGTGTTGCGTCCACGCTCATCGGTACGCCCTACCGGTACGGCGGTGAGGACCCGAGCGGGTTCGACTGCAGCGGCCTCGTCCACTACAGCTTCAACCGTCTCGGCCTGAAGGTGCCGCGCACCGCGGCCGCTCAACGCAAGGCCGCCTCGCGAGTGCAGCGGGACGAGCTCGAACCCGGAGATCTCGTGTTCTTCCGAACCACGCGCGGGCCTGTGGATCACGTGGGAATCTATGCCGGCGAGGGGCGCTTCATTCATTCGCCGCGCGCGGGACAGGTAGTCTCCTACGCATATCTCGACGACCCGTACTACCGGAAGCATTTCGTGAGCGCCGGACGCTTCTGAGAGAGCCGGCCGGGTGCGGCCACGTTCCCGCTTATGTCGCGTCGCGACTCTCCACTTGTCGCAACTTGTCGACTCCATCTGCCACGAATCCCGCCGCTATATTTGTCGGTAGGTAGATCTGTCGGGTGTGAGTCGCTGCACATAACGATGCTTGACGCTCATTCGCGACGCGTTGACACTCGCGCCTGACAGTGAAAAGGGCAAACCCGTCGAAAGGCGGGGACGCAAAGCCACCGGTCTAATGGAGTGGATCTCCTACGACGGCGGGGCTGCCACGGATCGCCTCTCATGCGATCTGAGCAGGCTTCGCTCAGTCACTCGGATCCCCTCCTGCACTTCAAGAACCGTGGCACGGCGGCGCGGGGTCGGGGAACGAATATGAGTCCACAAGCACGCATGGCAGCCGGTGATGCACCTCCGGAGGCCGGGGACGGGAACGAGGGCGCGGGCATGCCCGACGCAGGCGCGCCGTTCGTCATCAATCTGTGTTCGTCGACCACGCCGATGGCGCTGGCGCATCCGGACTCGCCCGAGCTCAAGCGGTTCAGCTTCTTCGTCAGTCGCCGCCGCGAGGACAATCGCGAGCGCTTCCGTCTGCACATGGGCTACTTCAACTCGCTCGCGGAGGCGGAGGAATGGCTCAACGTCGTGCGTGACGTGTATCCCGGCGCCTGGGCCGGCGAGGCACCCGGCAAGAAACTGCGTGCCCGCGCTGCCGCGACGGCGGCCGGGCAGCTTCCCGATGCGCCGCCCGTGGCCGCTCGTGCGAAGGCCGCCGCCCCCGCCGTGAGCGCGCCGGCCACCCGGCCCGCCGCGCCGAGCGTCGCGGCGCCATCAGCCCCGCGGCCGTCCGCATCGATGCCCGCGAATCTCGTCGTTCCCACGCTTCAGGCGGCTCCCGCGCCCGCCCCTGTGGATTTGTCGGCCAGCGCGCGCCTGATGGCGCCTGCGCTCGCTTCCATGCCTCGCCCGCCCGTCGCTCCGCAAAAGCCTGTGGCGTCTTCACAGGCCGCCACAGCGCCTGCCTCGGCACCTCCGCCGCGCGCCCCCGCCGCGCAGCCGGGGCCACCTGTCGCCGCGCGCCCGGCGGCCAAGCCGGCGGTGCCGAACGTTCTCACCCACGGCTCGAATGTGCGCGAAGTGCTTGCGGCGCTCGACGAGACCAACGAGACGCGCCACATGCCAATGCCGGCCGGCCTCCGCGCTCCTGCGCCTGCCGCGCGTGCTGCGTCCACTTCTCCAAGACCCGCCGCGGCCATGCCGGGCGGGCCAGTTCAGGGGGGCGCGGTGGCACGCGCGCCCTCGGCGCCGAGTGCGCGTGGCGCGGCCCCCGCGGCCGCCAAGCCGCGTCCTTCGGCGCCGGCGGCGCGCGTGCCAGCCGTCGAGCCGCCCGCGCAACCCTCAGCGTCGCTCACGGATACGCAGGTCCTGCGCATGCTCGAGACCCGTCGCTCGGAGGACGGCGAGCGCGGCAGCGATGACGCGAATTCCGGAATCTCGCTGCTGAAGCCGGACGACACGCAGACCCGCCGCGCGCTGAAAGAAGCGGTGGTCGAGAATGCGCCGGTGTCGTTCGCTGTGCAGCTGCAGTGGTCAGTGCGGCCGGTGGAGCTCGACAAGGTTCCGCCGCTCGCAATCTTCAGTGCCTACACGCTTTACACCGTGGAAGGCAGCCGCGAGGGGCGCAAGTGGTATGGCCTGCGGCTCGGTTTCTTCTCCGACGCCATCTCGGCAAAGCAGGTGGCGTACTACGTGCGGTCGGAGTTCACGAGCGTCGCCGTGGTGCCGGTCAGCCCGCAGGAGCGCTCTCGCGCCAGCGATGAGGAAGCGAAGGCCGCAACGGGCGCGTTCCAGCGCAAGGCGATCGAACGCAAGAGCGAAGAGTTCAAGCTGTTCGACGACGACGCGTCGGCTCTGTCGGAGCCCGCGCCCCCGCCGCCGCCGGTGGCAGAGAAGCCTGCCGTGCCCGCCGAAAAGCGGGGCCCGGTACGAAAGAACAAGCCGCTCGGCCGCGTGCGCGCGAAAGAGCAGCGCTCTGCCAAGACGCTGGAGGAGACGCTGGAGATCCTGGGCGCCAGCGAGCTCGAAATCGATCGGGGCACCGGCGAAACGCTGAACGATACGGGCGTGCGGCACCTCCGCGTCGAAGTGCAGAAGAACACTCCATTCGCGAAGCTGCTGGATCGCCTGTCAGAGCGGGTTCGCAAGAACTGATCGCGCGAGGCGGAGGCGCTCTCCTCCGCCCTGTTTCACACGCGGAGCCCCTTTCACGGTCGGGTTGCGAACGCGTATCCCACGCCGCCTGCGTCCGGCGCGTCAGCGCTTGCCGAAGAGCTTCTCCAGCTCGGCTTTCGCCTTGTCGATCTCTGCCGTGTTCGGCGGAGTGTAGGCGCCCGCGCGCGGCTTGAAGTGGCCGCAGAAGTTCGCGCGGGTCTTGTCGGTCACGTCTTCCGCGGTCGGTTCCCGGCATTGCCGCGCCACGCGCACGTCGTAGTCCACGCACATGCGGCACACGTGCAGCTCCGCGCGGCATTTGCGGCATTCGTCCCGACGTTGCAGCGGCAGGCTCAGCTCCGCGAGCGAAGTGCCGCATTTCCAGCAGACGAGGTCGTGGCTCACGCGGGTACTTTAATCCACGCCGAAGCACGGCCCCAGCTTTCCGGCCAGCGTGGCCGAGCGAGGTTGCTCAGGCTGCGGCCGTCTGTGCGCAAGAGCGCTGGGCCGCAGGCGACTTTGCCAACTGAGCTAGGCCGCGCTCTTCCGGATGCGCTCGCGCAGGAACTCGTGCAGCACGCGCCCCGTGTGCGAGGTGGATCTCTTGCGGGCCACGGCAGCTGGCGCGCCCTCGGCCACGACCTGGCCCCCGCCATCGCCGGCCTCGGGGCCCATGTCGATGATCCAGTCCGCTTCCGCCATGACGTCGAGGTTGTGCTCCACCACGACCGCGCTGTTGCCGGCGTCGACGAGCCTGTGAAGCACGTGGATGAGCTTCTCCACGTCCGCCATGTGCAGGCCGACCGTGGGCTCATCCAACACGTAAAGGGTGCGTTTGGGCCTCTGGCGCAGCGTGCGGTCGGCATCGCCGCGGACCTTGGCGAGCTCCGTCACGAGCTTGATGCGCTGAGCCTCGCCGCCCGAGAGCGTCGGGCTCTGCTGGCCGAGCGTGAGATACCCCAGCCCGACATCCTGCAGCAGTTTCAGCGCGTGATGGACCTTCGGATGAGCCCGGAAGAACTCCACGCCGTCGTCCACGTTCATGGCGAGCACTTCGCCGATGTTCTTGTCGCGCCAGGTGACAGCGAGCGTCTCCGAGTTGAAGCGCCTGCCGTTGCACACATCGCAGGGCACTTTCACGTCGGGCAGGAAGCTCATCTCGATGGTCTTCACGCCCTGGCCCTCGCAGCCTTCGCACCGGCCTCCAGCCGTGTTGAAGGAAAACCGGCTCGCGGAGTAGCCGCGGATGCGGGCCTCCGTGGTGTTGGCGTAGATGCGCCGTATCTCGTCCCAGAAGCCGATGTACGTCGCAGGGCAGGACCGGGGGGTCTTGCCGATGGGGGTCTGGTCGACTTCGAGCACGCGGTCGATGTGTTCGATGCCACGGATGCTGCGGCAGCCGATGAGCTCCGGCAGCTCCGACTTCGCGCGGCTGCCGGTGCCGCCGTTCTTCTTCGCTGCGGCCTTCTTCGTACCGGGCGTCGTCTGGCCTTCCTTCGCGGCGCGGCCTGCACCGTTACCGTTGCGACTCCCGCTGCCGTTGCGCCCGTTGCCCTCGACGACGAGGTGCTTGAGGTTCGTGTACAGCACGTCCCGTGCGACGGTGGATTTTCCAGAGCCGGAGACTCCGGTGACGACGACGAGCCGGCCCAGCGGGACGCGAACATCCGTCTTCCGCACGTTGTGCAGCTCGACGCGCTCGAGTTTGAGGCTCGCCGTTCGCGCATCGACTGCGCGATGCGGCTCTGCCGGATGGGTGAGCGGGTTGCGCAGGAAGCGGCCGGTGGTCGAGCGCGGGCTGCGGATGAGGTCCTCCACCGTGCCTTCGCCCACCACTTCGCCCCCGCGTACGCCGGCCGCGGGCCCAAGGTCCAGCACGTGATCGGCGCGACGGATGGTGTCTTCGTCGTGCTCGACGACGACGAGCGTGTTGCGGTTCGAGGTGAGCGCCGCGAGCGAGTCCAGCAGGATCTCGTTGTCCCGCGGATGCAGGCCGATGGTCGGCTCGTCCAGCACGTAGCACACGCCCTGCAGATTCGAGCCGAGCTGTGCCGCGAGACGGATGCGCTGCGCCTCACCGCCCGAGAGCGTAGGCGCCGAACGATCGAGTGAGAGATACGCGAGCCCCACACGCTCCAGGAACTGCAGCCGTGAGCGGATCTCTGCCAGCAGGTCCCGCGCGATCTCACGCTCACGCGCATTGAGCTTCAGCTTGCCGAAGAACTCCCCGGCCTTGCCGATGGACTCCGTGGTGAGTGAGGCGATGCTGCGATCCCGGAAGCTCACGTTCAGCGCCACCGGGTTGAGGCGCTGGCCGTCGCAGGCGGTGCAGGCCGTGGGCTCGTGCTCGTACCACTCGTTCCACCACACTTCTTCGCCGCTCTGCTCTTCGTCGAAGCCCGTCATCTCCACGCCGGTGCCGTAGCAGCTCTCGCACCAGCCGTGCTTCGAGTTGAAGGAGAACAGCCGCGGGTCGAGCTCCGAGAAGCTGCGCCCGCACGAAGGGCACGCGCGCCGCGTGGAGAACACGGTGACCTTCTCGGACTTCGGCCCCAGCACGTGCACGACCCCCTTGCCGAAATCCAGCGAACGGGTGAGCGCGTCGTGGAGCGCGGTATCGGTCTTCGCATCGACGTCGATCTCCGCGACCGGAAGCTCGATCGTGTGCTCCTTGAAGCGCGAAAGCCTCGGCCACTGCTTCGTGGAGAGGTGCGCACCGTCGACGCGCAGCGTTCTGAAGCCCTTCCTGGCCGCCCACTTCGCGAGATCGGTGTAGTAGCCCTTGCGCGCCACGACGAGCGGCGCGAGCAGCGCGATGCGCTTGCCGCGATAGTCCTTCAGAAGCCGCGCCGCGATCGAGGCGGCGCTCTGCGGCTCGATGGGCACGTGACAATCCGGGCAGTGCTGGGTACCGAGCTTGACGTAGAGGAGGCGCAGGAAGTGGTAGATCTCGGTGAGCGTCGCAACCGTGCTCTTGCGACCGCCGCGGCTCGTGCGCTGCTCGATGGCGACGGTGGGCGGAATGCCGTAGATCGCATCCACGTCGGGCCGTGCAGCGGGCTGCACGAATTGCCGCGCGTAGGCGTTGAGAGATTCCAGATAACGCCGCTGCCCTTCGTTGAAGAGAATGTCGAACGCCAGGGTGGACTTGCCGGAGCCCGAGACGCCAGTGATCACCGTGAACTTGTCACGCGGAATCTGCACGTCGATGTTCTTGAGGTTGTGCTCGCGCGCGTTGTGGATGACCACGGCTTTCTGCGCCTGGCCCCGGCCATAGTGAGCACGCGTCTGCGCCACTTGCGTTGCCGCTTCGGAGACTTCGCCGATGGCAGCCGCGAGCGGAGCGTCGTTCGAGAGGGCTTCCTCGTACGCCTTCAGGGCCTGGCCAGTGTAGGAGCGCTCGTCGGCGCGCACTTGCGCCGGCGTGCCGGCGCACACGATCTCGCCACCGCGATCCCCGCCTTCGGGTCCGAGGTCGATGATCCAGTCGGCCGCGCGGATCAGATCGAGGTTGTGCTCGATCACGAGCAGCGAATGCCCCGCCGCCAGCAGCTTCCGGAACGCACGCAGCAGCTTGGCCACGTCTTCGAAATGCAGGCCCGTGGTCGGCTCGTCGAACAGGAAGAGCTTGCCGTGATGCGTAGTGCTGGAGGCGACACCGCCTGCCGCAGCGAGGTGTCCCGCCAGCTTGAGGCGCTGAGCCTCTCCGCCGGAGAGGGTGGGCACCGGCTGCCCGAGCTTCACGTACTCCAGGCCCACGTCCGCGAGCGGCGCGAGCCGCGCCGCCACTTCACGTGAGTCCGCGAAGAAGGCGAGCGCCTCCGTGACCGTCATCTCGAGCACGTCCGCGATGCTCGCGCGGCGCCTGTTCGCCCCTTCGCGCTTGATCTCGAGCACCTCGTCGCGGTACCGCTTGCCGTCGCAGTCCGGGCAGCGCAGGTACACATCCGACAGGAACTGCATTTCCACGTGCTCGAAGCCGTTGCCGCCGCACGTGGGGCAGCGGCCGTTACCGGAATTGAAGCTGAACGTGCCCGCGGTGTACCGCCGCTCCTGGGATGCCGGCTCGGCGGCGTAGAGATCGCGGATGCAGTCGAATGCGCCGACATAGCTCGCCGGGTTCGAGCGAGTGGTGCGTCCAATCTGGCTCTGGTCCACCATCACCACGTCGTCGATGAGCTCCGCGCCGCGCAGTGAGTCGAACTCGCCCGGGGCCTCGGTGGGCTTGCCCCGATACTTCTGCAGGGCAGGGTAGAGCACATCTTCCACGAGCGTGGATTTTCCGGAGCCGGACACACCGGTGACGCACACGAGCCGCTTCAGCGGGATGCGCGCGTTCACGTTCTTGAGGTTGTGCTCACGCGCGCCGGTCAGCTCCAGCCATCTGTTCGAGCGCGCTTCGGCGATCACGGAGCCGTCGCTCGCCACGGACGGCCCGCGAGCCGCGCCGGGCGCGGGCGTGTCGGACGGCTGCGCGACGATCTTGCGGCCGCTCAGGTAGTCGCCGGTCAGCGAGCGGTCATGGGTGCGGATCTCTGCGGGGCTGCCGAAAAACACCACTTCGCCGCCACGCTCACCGGCGCCGGGGCCCAGGTCCAGGATGCGATCCGCTTCGAGCATGATCTGCGGGTCGTGCTCCACGACGACGAGCGAATTGCCCGCGTCGCGCAACCGCTTCATCACGCCGATGACGCGCAGCATGTCCCGCGGATGCAGCCCGATGGAGGGCTCGTCCAGCACGAACAGCGTGTTCACGAGCGATGTGCCGAGCGCGGTGGTGAGATTGATCCGCTGCACTTCGCCGCCGGACAGCGTGCGTGACTGCCTGTCCAGCGTGAGGTAGCCGAGGCCCACATCCACGAGATAGTTGAAACGCGTACGAATCTCGCCAAGCAGCAGGTCCGTTGCTTCGTCGAGCGGCTGCGGTAGCTCGAGTTTCCTGAAGAACTCACACGCACGCTCGAGCGGCAGGAGCATCAGGTCGTGCACCGTCAGGCCGGGAAGATCACGAAGCGTCTCGTCGCTCCACTGCACGCCATTCGGGCGGAAGCGCTTCGAGGGTTCGAGCACCGAATCCGCCAGCGGCTTGCTGCCGACGCGCCAGAGCAGCGCCTCGGTCTTGAGGCGCGCGCCGTTGCAGGCCTGGCAGGGCGTGTAGGCGCGATAGCGGGACAGCAGCACGCGCACGTGCATCTTGTACGCCTTGGTCTCGAGCCATTCGAAGAAGCGCCTGGCGCCGTACCAGACGTCTTTGCTCCAGGGCCCTTCGCCCTCGATGACCCATTGCCGGTGCGCCTCGCTCAGCTCGCGCCACGAGCGGTCGAGCGGGATGCCACGTTTCTTCGCGAACTTGACGAGATCGTCCTGGCATTCCTTGTAGGACTGCGTCTGCCACGGGCGGACAGCACCGCCGCGCAGCGTCTTGCTCTCGTCTGGGATGACGAGCCCGTAGTCGATGCCGATCGTGCGGCCGAAGCCACGGCAGGTTTCGCACGCGCCGACCGGCGAGTTGAAGGAGAACAGGCTGGGGATCGGCTCGCGATACGAGAGATCACAGTCCGCGCAGTGCAGCTCGCTGGAGTAGCGCCAGCAGTCGAGGTTCTTCGGCGGGTCCGAATCGTCGACCACGTAGACGTTCACCCGGCCGCGACCAACGCGCAGTGCCGCCTCCAGCGACTCGAGCACCCGGCCACGCTCAGCGCCACCGGCACGGAAGCGATCCTGCACGACCATGAGAACGGTGGTCGGTGCGTCCTGCTTCTGCGCGTTGCGCTTGCGAGCGCCCTTCGCCGCCGCACGCTTTCGCTTGGCGGGTGCCTCTTCCACCTGGCGCTGGGCGGTGCCGGCGCCGGCCACAGCATCGACAGGCTCGAAGAACCGCGTGTAACCCTGTTTTTCCAGCAGGCCGCGCACTTCATCTTCCTTGAAGTTCGCGGGCACCGGCACCGGGAAGCAGAGGAGCAATCTCGGATCACCGGCAGCCTGCGCGCGTGCATGCAGATCTGAATAGATGCTCTCGCTCGTGTCGCGCCGAACCGGCTTGCCGCAGCATTGGCAGAACAGGGTCGCCCCACGGGCGAACAGCAGCTTGAGGTGGTCGTTGAGCTCCGTCATCGTGCCGACGGTGGAGCGGGACGTGCGCACCGGGTTCGTCTGATCGATGGCGATGGCCGGCGGGATGCCGGAGATTCCGTCGACCTGCGGCTTGTCCATGCGGTCCAGGAACTGCCGCGCGTAGGGCGAGAACGTCTCGACGTAACGGCGCTGCCCCTCCGCGTACAGCGTGTCGAACACGAGCGATGATTTGCCGGAGCCCGACACACCCGTGACGACAACGAGCTCATTCAGCGGAATATCGAGATGCAGGTTCTTGAGGTTGTTCTGGCGTGCGCCACGCACAACGATGGCGTCGCGAAGGACGTCGTTCATTCGGGTTCCGGTCGCCTTGGCAGCGAGAGTAGTTGCGAGCAGGACATGCTCGCGCAATTGATCTGCATTCTATAAGAGTGATGTCCCGCACGCATGCGCGGCAGCAGCGCCCGGCGGCTCATCCAGTGCGCAGGAAATCCCCTCACTGTATGAGGGTTCTCGCCCAACGGTGTCTGCGCGGCGACAGGCGGTTGCATCTGGTCGTCGTGAGAAGACGTAAGGCCACACAGGCGCCGCCAGGGACGGGTCAACGTTACGCGGGTGCTGTCTGCGAGCTGCGACAGCGCTGCATGGAGCTCTGACGTGACCGTAGAATCCCTCGCCAACAGGAAGGTTTTCAGGTCTCAGGAGCACGCACGGTCTCACCATGCATACGCTGCCCTCTCCGGGCTTTGGTCTCGGCCTCCGCATGGAGCACTACGCCGGGATTCTCGACGGGCAGCCCGCCGTCGACTGGTTCGAGGCATTGACCGAGGCTTATCTCGTGCCCGGTGGAAAGCCGCTGCATCACCTCATGCGTGTCCGCGAGCGCTACCCGGTCGCGATGCATGGGGTGTCGCTCTCCGTCGGCGGCACAGCCCCGCTCGACCTCGAATACCTGGCACAGGTGAAAGCGCTGGCGGCACACCTGGAGCCGGCGTGGATCTCGGATCACCTCTGCTGGACAGGCGTGGCCGGCAAGAACGCACACGGCCTGCTGCCGCTGCCGTTCACTGAAGAGGCGCTGGCGCACGTCTCTTCACGCGTGCGCGTCGTGCAGGACATCCTCGGTCGGCGAATCCTGCTGGAGAATGTGTCCAGCTATCTCAGCTTCAAGCAATCGCGGCTGACGGAGTGGGAGTTCCTGCGCGCTGTCGCTGAGCAGAGCGATTGCCTGCTGCTGCTCGATCTCAGCGGCATTTACGTGGACAGCGTGAACCAGGAATTCGACCCTCACACCTTCCTGGACGCCATGCCGGCGGACCGCATTCAGCAGGTGCACCTCGCGGGTTACGAGAATCGCGGCGAGTACCTCGTCGACACACACGACCAGCCCATTGCCGAGCCGGTGTGGGCGCTGTATTTCGAAGCCGTGAAGCGCTTCGGCACAGTCGCCACCTGCATCGACCGCAGCGGCAACGTCCCGCCGCTTGCCGAGCTCGAGAACGAGCTCGAAACCGCTCGACGCGTCGCCGAGCGCGCACTCACGGAGGCCGCATGAGCAATCTCAGCCGCATCCAGCAGGATTTCCAGGAGTACCTGATGCGTTCGACGGTGGCGATCGTCGACCACGTCACCGGCACGGAACGAGTGTCGCTGGCCACGCGCCTGCGTATCTACAGCGATTCCTATTACGCCCGTCTCACCGCGGCGCTTCGCGCGAACTATCCGGCCCTGGCGCACTTCCTGGGCAAGCGGGATTTCGGGCGGCTCGCGGTGGAATACATCACCACGCACGACTCACGGTTCCACTCGATCCGCTACTACGGGGATGAGCTGCCGCAGTACCTGGCCACCGAGCCACGATATCGTCCCATGCCCGTGCTCGCGGACCTCGCGCGCTGGGAATGGACGATGGCCGCCGTGTACGACGCCGCGGACGCCCAGGTCGTGGACGGCACCGAGCTCGTCGACAGATCGCCCGCGGACTGGGCGGCGATGCGCCTGACGTTCCATCCTTCCGTTCACGTGCTCGAATTCGCCTGGAACGCGCCGCAGATCTGGAAGGCGGTCATCGAGGGTGCCGAGACGCCGGCGGCGGCGGTGTCGCGTGAGCCCACATCGTGGCTGCTGTGGCGACATCATCTGCAGGAGTTCCACCGCCCCCTCGATTCAGCAGAGGAAGATGCACTCGCGACCGCGCTCGCCGGCCAGCCCTTCGACGAGATCGCCAGCGCGATGCGCGCGCACTTCAGCGAAGAGGAAGCCACGGCCCACGCTGCGCTGTTCCTGCGCAGCTGGGTCGACGCCGGGCTCGTGACTGCGGTGACGTAGCGTACAATCCGCGGGCACTCCCCGGAGAGCCCGCATGCGACCCCAGGTGTATTCGAACGCGCTCGAGATGATCGGGCGCACGCCCCTTCTGGCTGCGCGCCGGCTCGAGACCGGCCCGTGCCAGCTTTTCCTCAAGCTCGAGAACCAGAACCCCGGCGGCTCCATCAAGGATCGCGTCGGGCTCTATCTCATCGAAGCCGCCGAGCGCGAAGGGCGGCTCAGGCCGGGCGGCACGCTCATCGAAGCCACGGCCGGCAACACGGGGCTTGGGCTCGCGCTCGTCGCGGGCCAGAAAGGGTACCGGCTCATGCTCGTGATTCCAGACAAGATGAGCCAGGAGAAGATCTTCCACCTGAAGGCGATGGGCGCCGAAGTGGTCATGACCCGCTCGGACGTGCACAAGGGCCACCCCGAGTACTACCAGGATCTCGCGGCCCGCCTCGCCACCGAGATTCCCAACTCGCTGTATGTGAACCAGTTCGGCAACGACGCGAATCCTCGTGCGCACGAGGAAACCACCGCGCCGGAGATCTGGGAGCAGATGGAGCACAAGCTGGACGCCATCGTATGCGGCGTGGGCACCGGCGGCACGGCCACGGGGCTGTCGCGCTTCTTCGCTCGCGTTGCTCCGGAAGTGCAGATCATCCTTGCGGACCCGCTCGGCTCCATCTACGCGGACTACGTGAACACCGGGCAGGCGGGTCACGGGGAGCGTTCCTGGCTGGTGGAAGGCATCGGAGGCGACGCCATTCCCGCCGTCGCAGATCTGTCGCGCATCAGCAAGGCGTACACCATTCCCGACCGCGAGGCTTTCCACACGTGCCGCGAGCTGCTGCTGCGGGAAGGCATCATCGCCGGCACTTCCACGGGCACGCTGCTGGCTGCCGCGCTTCGGTATTGCCGCGAACAGACGAGCGCAAAGCGCGTGGTCACCCTGGTCTGCGACAGCGGCAACAAGTATCTGTCCAAGGTCTACAACGATTACTGGATGATCGACCAGGGCTTCCTGGAGCGGGAGCGCTTCGGAGACCTGCGGGATCTCATCGCGCGCCGGCACTGGGAGCACGCGGCCGTCACGGTCAGCACCAGCGAAACGGTGCTCGCCGCCTATCGCCGCATGAAGCTGTACGACATGTCGCAGATCCCCGTGATGCACGAGGGGCGCATCGTCGGCATCGTGGACGAAGAGGACATCCTTCTCGAAGTGTTCTCGAATCCCCGGCATTTCAGCGAGCCGGTGACGAAGGCCATGGAGAGCCATCTGGTCACCATTGCACCCACCGCGCCGCTGCCGGAGCTCATGGATATCTTCCGTCGCGGCATGGTGGCCATCGTGATGCAGGGGGATGAGTTTCTCGGGCTCGTGACACGGATTGATCTGCTGAACTGGTTGCGGCGGCGGACCGTGGATGGATGAGGGGGTGGTGGGGCCCTGCCCTGGTGGTGGTAGTGGAGATCGGCATTGGAGAGTGAATGAGCAGCGACGAGACAACGCAACACTTCGGCACGCGGGTGATTCATGGCGGGCAGAAGCCGGACCCTCTCACTGGCGCGATCATGCCGCCCATCTACGCGACGTCGACGTACGTGCAATCGAGCCCCGGCGTGCACAAGGGATACGAGTATTCCCGCACGGCCAATCCCACGCGCGACGCCTTGCAGGCGAGCGTCGCCAACCTCGAAGGCGGCGTGGCGGGGTTCGCGTTTGCCTCGGGCCTGGCGGCTTCCGCCACCATCGTGGACCTGCTCGACAGCGGCTCGCACATCATCGCCATGCACGATCTGTATGGCGGCAGTTATCGCCTGTTCGAGAACGTGCGCAAGCGCTCCGCCGGGCACTCGGTGTCGTTCGTGGATCTCACGGACCCCGCCGCGCTCGAGGCCGCCATCCGGCCGGACACGCGTCTCATCTGGGTGGAAACGCCCACCAACCCGCTGCTGAAGGTGGTGGACCTGCGGGCCGTGGCCTCCGTGGCCAGAAAGCGCGGCATTCTCTGCGTGTGCGACAACACGTTCGCCACGCCTTTCCTGCAGCGCCCGCTGGAGCATGGCTTCGATCTCGTCGTGCACTCGACCACGAAGTATCTGAACGGCCACTCCGACGCGATCGGCGGCGCGGCCGTCATCCGCCACGGGGCCGATGAGCTGCGCGAGAAGCTCACGTATCTGCAGAATGCGGTAGGCGGTGTGCCGGGGCCCTTCGATTCGTTTCTCACCCTGCGCGGCATCAAGACGCTGGCCCTGCGCATGGAGCGGCACTGCGCGAACGCGCTCGCCATCGCGCAGTTCCTGGAAGCGCACCCGAAGGTGGAGCGGGTGATCTATCCGGGGCTGCCGAGCCATCCGCATCACGAGCTGGCGAAGCGCCAGATGCAGGGCGGGTTCGGCGGCATCATCAGCGCCGTCCTGCGGGGCGGCCTGGAAGATGCGCGGCGCTTTCTGGAGCGCTGCCATCTCTTCGCGCTCGCGGAAAGCCTCGGCGGCGTCGAAAGCCTCATCGAGCACCCCGCGCTCATGACGCACGCATCCCTGCCGCCCGCCATGCGCGCGCAGCTCGGCATCAGTGACAGCCTCGTGCGGCTCTCCGTGGGTGTGGAAGCGGTGGAAGATCTCATTGCGGAGCTGCGTTCAGCGCTGAGCTGAGCGAGCGAAGGACAGAATCACATGCAGTACGCCATCCTTTGCTATCACGACGAGAAGGTCGTCGGCGCGTGGTCGAGCGAGGAGGACGCCGCGGTCATGTCGCGACTCGCCGTCGTGCAGGAAAAGCTCGTGCGCGAGAAGCGGCTCGGCCCGGTGGCGCGGCTGTCGCCCACCGGCACGGCCACCACGCTGAAAAAGGATCGCGAGCCTCCGCTCGTCATCGACGGGCCGTTCGCCGAAACGAAGGAGCAGCTGCTGGGCTTCTACATCGTGGAGTGCGAAACGCGCGAAGAGGCGCTCGAAGTGGCTCGTGAGCTCGGGCAGGCGAACCCCGGTGGCGCGTACGAGATCCGACCTGTCGTGTACCTGAGGTCCGACGAGAGCTGACGCGCCCGCCATACGCGATGGCACGCCCGCCAATCCGTTCGAAGCCGCGGGCGCCCACCCTAACCCTGGGGCGCGCTCACCCGGTGCGGCCCCGGCGCGGGTCGCAGGAGCCACCGGGCGATCAGGAGGCCCAGGATGGCCGCGAACGAGGAGGCAACGAGCACCGCGAATTTCGCCGCAGCGAGCGTTTCCGGGTCCCGGAACGCAAGATTCGCGATGAAGATCGCCATGGTGAAGCCGATGCCACCGAGGCAACCCAGAACGACGATCGCCCCCGGCCCGACGCCCTCAGGCAGAGCACACAAGCGCAGTCGCACGGCGATGGCCGTGGCGAGCGAAATGCCCAGAGGCTTGCCCAGGACGAGCCCTCCCGTCACGCCTGCCACGACGGCCATGAACGTCGGGTCGTGCGTTGACAGTCCGTGGAGACTGACGCCGGCATTGGCAAGCGCAAACAACGGCATGATGCCGTAGGCGACCCACGGATGCAGTGCCGCCTCCACGCGCGCTGCAGGCGGCAGCAGGTCGATCTGCGCATCCCGCAAATCCCGCAGCGGAACGTCGAGCGATCGTGGGCTCTTCTCGCTCGACTGTCCCCGCGACCGGAACTCCTCGATCGCGCCCATCGCCCGCGCCAGCGGGTTGTCGCCGGCGTAGCGATCCCACACCGGGGTCAGCAGACCCAGCACCACGCCGGCAATCGCGGGATGGACACCGGCTTGCAGCATTCCGGCCCAGACGACGACGCCGGGAATCAGGTAGTACCACGCCGATCGAATACCGAGCCACTGAAACACGAACACACACACGACGCCCGCCGTCGCAAGCGCCAGCCCGGCAACCGAGACACCGCTCGAGTAGAACAGCGCGATGATGATGATCGCGGCAATGTCGTCGATGATGGCGAGCGCGAGTAGCAGAACGCGCAGCGCGGGCGGCACGCGCCGCCCCAGGAGCGCGAGCACCCCGACGGCGAACGCGATGTCCGTGGCGGTGGGCACCGCCCATCCCGCGCGCAACCGGGGGTCATCGTGATTCAGGGCGAAGTAGATCGCGGCCGGTGCCAGCACACCGCCGAGCGCCGCAATGACCGGCAGCGCTGCCTGGCGCACCGTGGCCAGAGCGCCTTCGTGCATCTCGCGCCGGATCTCGAGCCCGACGACGAGAAAGAAGACGGTCATCAGGCCATCGTTGATCCAGAAGTGCAGCGATTGAACGCTCACCCACGAGCCGATGCCGAAGGTGAGGGGTGAATGCCAGAGGTGCTCGTAGCTTGCGCTCCACGGCGAGTTTGCCCATATGAGCGCGACTGCCGCGGCGATCATCAGCGCGACACCGCTGGCTGCCTCGATGTGAAGGAAGCGCTCCAGCGGAAGCAACAGGCGGCGCGCGGGAGCAAGCGGCCGGGCGTTACCGCCGGCGATATGTCGGGCCATCCGGAAAACCTTGCGGCGCTGGCGGCCCGACCAGACGCATTTGCCTGTCGTCGGAGAATCGCGACGACACCCGGCGCAAGCAATAGCAGGCCAACAGCCGACATTCAACTCTGCAAGTGTCGCGACGCCTGGGGCTTCCCGCTTACGGAGCCTGGCATCGCAGGCTCAGGCGAGATCTGCGCACATGAGAGCCACGAGTCTGTGCCGCAGATGCCTAGCCGCGCACACCACCAGCGTCCGGCGCGCCCGGCGCACTGCCCTCCGATGCCTGGTGGGCGGGGGCGGCCGCCGCATTCCTGCTCATCCAGAAATGCGCGTTGCGGATTCCCAATGCAACCGGATTGAAGATCGGTTCGCGTCCGGCGCGCTTCTGCTTCTCGTAGTCCACCAATGCCAGAAGCGCCGGCTTCTGCAGGATGACGATCGCGATGATGTTGAGCCAGGCCATGAGACCCACTCCGACGTCTCCGAGCCCCCAGGCGAGTGCGGCACTGCGCAGGGCGCCATAACCCACCGCAGCCATCATGACGACCTTCAGGGCGAGCAGTATCACGGGTCGATGCACGTTGCGGTTGATGTACTGAACGTTCGTCTCGGCCATGTAGTAGTAGGCGACGATGGTCGTGAAGGCGAAGAACATCAGCGCGAGCGCCACGAAACTCGAGCCGAGAGCGGGCAGCAACGATTCCACCGCGGCCTGGGTATACCCGGGGCCAGCCGCGACACCCGGAAGGTGACTCACGATCATCGAGCCGTCTGCCGGATTGACGACGTTGTAAAGCCCCGTCGACAGGATCATGAATGCCGTGGCCGAGCAGACGAGCAGCGTATCCACATAGATGGAAAAGGCCTGCACGTAGCCCTGCTGGGCCGGGTGACTGACCTCTGCCGCTGCAGCGGCGTGTGGTCCGGTGCCTTGCCCGGCTTCATTGGAATACACGCCCCGCTTCACGCCCCACTGCACGGCGAGGCCGAGCACGGCGCCGAAGCTCGCTTCCAGTCCGAAGGCGCTGCGGAAGATCAGGGAAAAGACCTGCGGAACCTTCTCGGCATTGACGGCCATGATGACCACGGCCATCAGCACATATGCGAGCGCCATGAACGGAACGACAATCTCGGCGAACCGCGCAATTCGCGTGACGCCGCCGAGGATGATGAATCCCAGGGCAACGACGATGAGCGCCGCGCTGATGAACGCCGGGACGCCCCAGGCATTCTCGAACCCCGCCGCGATGCTGTTGGCCTGGACGCCGGGGAGCAGAACGCCAGTAGCAAGGACGGTCACGACGGCAAACGTCATGGCATACCACTTCTGTCCCATTGCTTTCTCGATGTAGTAGGCCGGGCCGCCGCGATAACGGCCGCTGTCGTCCTTCTCCTTGTAGATCTGCGCGAGAGTGGACTCCACATACGCGGTGGATGCGCCCAGGAACGCGACCATCCACATCCAGAAGACCGCCCCTGGCCCTCCGAACGTGATCGCCGTGGCAACCCCGGCGATGTTGCCGGTGCCGACGCGACCCGCGAGGGACATGGCCAGCGCCTGAAAGGACGACACCCCGGCCTGCGATTGCTGACCGTGCAGCATCAGCCGGAACATTTCTGCAAACCCGCGAACCTGCATGAAGCGCGTGCGGATGGAAAAGTACAGGCCGACACCGAGGCACAGGTAGATGAGCGCGTTGCTCCAGATGAGGCTGTTCACATAGTCGAGCGCTGCGGTCACGGGAACTCCGCGGGAGGGTGCAAAGGCTGGCGAGTGTACGCCGACTCGCTGCCCGGGCACCGACCTGCACCATCGGTGAACGAGACGCACCACGATCTTGCATGGATCGGGTCAGCGTCGAGGTGGCGGAGTGACGATCGGCGATTGGGCAGACAGGCTCTTCAGCACCTCCGCAGCCGCGCGTTCACCGGATTGCAGCGCGCCGGTCACGGTGGTGGCTTCGCCTTCATCGTCAGTGGCCTCGCCCGCGAAGAAGAGTGTGTCGTCGAGAGGTTTCGCGAGCTCGCGATGGGCGCTGCTCCCTCCCACCGCGACGTAGCTGTAAGCACCGCGCGCAAACGGGTCGCTGTACCAGTCGTGGCAGTGGGCGCTCTCCAGCTCTCCCTCGAGATCACAGCGCTTGCCGAAGATCAGCTCGAGACTGCTCAGTGCTTCGCGCACGAGCTTTTCCTGCCCGCAGGATTGCGAGAGTGCCACCGTGCGGGGCCCGCCGGCCCACGCCACCAGCAGCGGGGCGCGCAATGGCAACGCTGTCCAGAAAGTGGGGAACGTCGCGCCACGCGCGTGAAAGAACACGGCGTCGCGGTAGCGGGCGTCATCGAGCTTCTCCCAGAACGCTGAGCGGAAGCGCAGAACCATCTTGATGACCGGGCCGGATGCGAGCCCGCTCAACGCGGGTCGCTTGGCGGTGAGCTCCGGAAGGAAGCGAACGTGCGCCGGATCTTCCGCGGGCGCCTGGAGAACGCCGACGGGCAGTGTGACGACGGCGCGCGGAGCGCTGGCCGTGAACGGCTTGCCCACGAACTCGCCCTCGACTTCCACGGACCCATGTGACCAGCGAACCGTGCGCACGACCGTGTGCAGTTGCACCTTCACCTGATCCGGCGGCAGCGCACCGGAGACCTGCTCGAGCAACGCCTGGTAGCCGTCGGCAGGGCGCGAGGCGGGCGCGTCGATGAGCGACGAGCTCGTCCATTCCTCCACGAGCTCGTATGCAGCGGCCGTGCGCGGGTCTGCGGCGTCGAAGCCTTCCGCGAACAGGCGCGCGGATTCGCGCGCGGGGTCCGAAAGCGCATCCTTCAGAACCACGTCGATGAAGTGTGCGAACGACATGTCGTCGGTAGCGAGGTGCTCGTTCTCGCGGAACACGCGCCGCATCTCGGCGAAATCGCTTTCGCCCCGATGCAACTCACCATCCCGGAGCCGCCAGTGCTGCTCGGGCACCTCGAGCGCCGCTTTCCCGGCGCGCTTCAGCCACGCCATGGTCGCCGGCGCAAAGCCGTGTACGAACTCAGCGCCAAGCTCGATCGGCGCCGCGAGCCCCGGCGGCCTCAGGGTGTGGATGCGTCCGCCGATGCGATCGCGCGCCTCGAGTACCAGCACGCTGCGACCGGCCGAGGCGAGGCGCGCCGCGGCAGCGAGGCCGGCTGCTCCCGCACCGATCACCAGGACGTCACAGGCTGCCTTCATGACTGCACTCGCGCATCAATTTTCGTGGATTGTACGCGGGCCTGCGGGCTCGATCGTAGAATGCGGCGCGTGTCCCAAGGCTTGCCGAACAGCGTCGCTCTCCAGCCTTACGCGCAAGACGCGAGCGGCCCCGTTCGCTCGCTTCGCGCGGGCGTTGCGGGGCAGGCCGACGGATCGCTCGCCCTCAGCTACACGCTCGATGCGGACCTGGGGCGCATCCTCGTGCCCGAGGCAGCCGCTGCCGCGCGCACCGATGAGCTCTGGAAACACACCTGCTTCGAAGCGTTCATCGCGTCGGGCCAGGGGTCTGCGTACTGTGAGCTGAATTTCGCCCCTTCCTCACAGTGGGCCGCGTATTCGTTCGATGGCTACCGCCGGGGCATGCGCCCCTTGCTGCTCACCGCGCCTCCGGCCATCCGCGTCACGAGGGGCGCTGATCGGCTGGAGCTCGAAGCGCTGGTGCACCTCGGCGCCCGGCACGACTACCAGCCGGCGCCCGGCGAGCCTCTGCGAATCGCGCTCGCCGCGGTCATCGAGGACAATGCGGGGCGGATCTCGTACTGGGCACTGAGGCATGCTGCGTCCAGGCCCGACTTCCACCATCCCGGCAGCTTCACATTCGAGCTCGCGCCATGAAATTCGGTATCGACCGTCTGCTCGCCGACCCGTCGCTCCGCAAGCCACTCGCCGGAAAGCGCGTCGCGCTGCTGGCGCACCCCGCCTCCGTGACGCGCGATCTCACGCACTCGATGGATGCGCTCGCGGCCACGGGCGACGTGAAGCTCTCTGCCGCCTTCGGCCCGCAGCACGGGCTGCGCGGGGACAAGCAGGACAACATGATCGAGTCGCCGGATTTCAACGATCCGGTGCTCGGCATTCCGGTCTTCAGTCTCTATGGCCAGGTGCGGCGGCCCACTGCGGCGATGCTCGACACCTTCGACGTACTGCTGGTGGATCTGCAGGATGTCGGCTGTCGCATCTACACGTTCATCACGACGCTGCGGTACGTGCTCGAGGATGCGGCGAAGAAAGGGAAGTCCGTCTGGATCCTGGATCGCCCGAATCCCGCGGGCCGTCCCATCGAGGGCCTGAAGTTGCGCGCCGGCTGGGAAAGTTTCGTGGGCGCGGGTGCGCTGCCGATGCGGCACGGCCTCACGCTTGGTGAGCTCGCGCACTGGTTCGTGCGTACGCTGAAGCTCGACGTGGATTATCGAGTCATCGAAATGGAAGGTTACCGGCCGGACGAAGGGCCGGGCTTCGGCTGGCCGCTCGGCCAGCGCACGTGGGTGAACCCCAGCCCGAACGCCGCGAACCTCTGGATGGCACGCGCCTACGCCGGCACGGTGATGATCGAGGGCACCACGCTTTCGGAAGGACGCGGCACGACCCGCCCGCTCGAGCTCCTCGGGGCGCCGGACATCGACGCCCGCGCCCTCGTGGAGGACATGCACTCCCTCGCGCCGCAGTGGCTCCAGGGCTGCCGGCTGCGACCGTTGTGGTTCGAGCCCACGTTCCACAAACACGTCGGCAAGCTGTGTTCCGGCTTCCAGATCCACGTCGAAGACCCGAGCTACGACCATCAGGCCTTCCGGCCCTGGCGCATCGTCGCGCTGGCGCTGAAGGCGCTGCGCCGCCAGCGCGCAAGCTACGGCATCTGGCGGCACTTCGACTATGAGTACGAGCGCGGCAAGCTCGCATTCGATGTCATCAACGGCAGCCCGCTGCTGCGCGAGTGGGTGGATGACGCGGCAGCAACACCCGCAGATCTCGACGCCCTCACGATCCCGGACGAGCAGTCATGGGCCGAGGAGCGGCGTAGCGTGCTGCGGTACTGATCCATTGGCAAAAACCGCCGCAGCGGTGTTTGCGGACGTCGGCTTCGTTTCCGGCCGCCAAAGACGTGACTTTGGCGGCCTGTGCAGCAGCCTGGGAGTTGGGGCCTGTCTCGTATGTCGGCGATCTGCGCCTATACTCCTTTCCCCGTCCGTGAAACCCGGTTGCTGCGAGCCCGTTCAAGGTTCAGCGACGCAATGAGGCACATCATGGACTTCAAGTGGCTTGGTGGATTACTCGCAGTGATGACACTCACCCCCGGCGCGGCCGTGGCCGCGGATTCCTCGGACGCCACGCTCATCCCGCGCGCGGCGCTGTTCGGCAACCCGGTGAAGACGCAGGCACGCCTGAGCCCCGATGGTCAGTACGTGTCGTTCCTCGCGCCGCAGGATGGCGTCCTGAACGTGTGGCTCGCCCCATACGGCAAGCTCGGCAGCGCGAAGGCCATCACGTCGGACAGGAAGCGCGGCATCCGCGAGCACTTCTGGGCCGAGGACGGCCGTCACGTGCTGTTCCTGCAGGACGAGGAGGGCGACGAGAACTGGCGCGTGCACAGTGTGAACGTGGAGACCGGCAGGCAGCTCGATCTCACGCCGTTCAAGGAAGTGCAGGCGCAGGTGGTCGGCCTTTCGTATCGGCGGCCGACGCTGGTGCTCGTCGGTCTCAACGATCGCGAGCCGGAATGGCACGATCTGTACGAGATCGACGTGCGCACCGGTGAGCGCAAGCTCGTGGAGAAGAACGAGCAGCAGTTCGCCGGGTACCTCGCGGACTTCGATCTGGCGCCGCGCCTGGCCGTGAAGACGCTGCCGAGCGGAGGCGGGCAGATCTTCCGCCGCTCCGGGGGCAAGGGCTGGGAAAGCTTCCTCGAGTACGGGCAGGAAGACAGCATCACCACGAGCCCACTCGTCATTGAAGGCGACGGCCGCACGGCGTTGATGGTGAGCGCGGTCGGGCGCGACAAGGCCGCGCTGGTGCGCGTCGATCTGACGGGCGGCAAGCAGACCGTCGTCGGCGAGAACGACAAAGCGGATGTCGCGGACGTGTGGATCGAGCCGCGCACGCATGAGCCGCAGGCCTTCTCGGTGGACTACCTGCACACGGAGATCACCCCGCTCACACCCGACGCGCGCAAGGACATCGAGCGGCTTCGCGCCACGCTGGGCCCTCAGTACAACGTCACGAGTCGCACGCTGGACGATCGGAAGTGGATCGTCGTCGTGGACGACCCGGTGCACGTGCTCTCCACCTATCTCTACGACCGCGACAGCGGCGATGTGACCAAGCTCTTCGATCAGCGCCCCGAGCTCGCGAACGCGCCGCTGCGGCCGATGCTTGCGCGTGAGATCAAATCGCGCGACGGCAAGACACTCATCGCCTATCTGACGTTGCCGCGCGGCTCGGGTGAATCGCCTGGCGGCGTGCCGGCCGCGCCGGTTCCCATGGTGCTCAACGTGCATGGTGGGCCGTGGGCGCGCGACAGCTACGGTTTTCATCCGGAACACCAGTGGCTCGCGAATCGCGGGTACGCAGTGCTGTCCGTCAACTTCCGCGGCTCGACCGGCTTCGGGAAGAGCTTCGTCAACGCGGGCGATGGCGAGTGGGGGCGGAAGATGCACGAGGATCTTCTCGACGCCGTCGATTGGGCGGTGCGCGAAAAGATTACGCTCCCGGACAAGGTGGCCATCTACGGTGGCTCGTACGGCGGCTACGCTGCGCTTGCCGGCCTCACCTTCACGCCGGACAGCTTCGCATGCGGCGTTGACATCGTCGGGCCCTCCAACCTGCAGACGCTGCTGGCCTCGATTCCGCCGTACTGGAAATCGTTCTACGAGGACATGGTCCGCCGCATCGGGGACCCGCGCACGGAAGAGGGGCGGAAGCTTCTCGAAGAGCGCTCGCCCCTCACGTTCGCGGATCGCATCAGGCGTCCGCTGCTCATCGCCCAGGGCGCGAACGACCCGAGGGTGAAGCAGGCGGAGTCGGATCAGATCGTCAATGCCATGAAGGCCAGGAATCTGCCGGTGACGTATGTCGTGTATCCGGACGAGGGCCACGGGTTCGCGCGGCCCCAGAACCGGTTGTCGTTCTATGCGATCTCGGAAGGGTTTCTGTCGCAGTGCCTGGGCGGCAGGTTCCAGTCCATCGGGAATGATTTCGACGGCTCGAGCGTGACGGTGCTGGCGGGCGCGGACATCGTGCCGGGGCTGGCGGCGGCGATGCGGGAGAGGAGCTCCGGCGAGGCAGCTCGGCAGTAGGCACTGTAACCGCGAGGCTTCTGGCCCAGTGGGCTGAAGCATGCCTGAAGAAGGGCTAGGCGGGACCGCCCGGAAGACGCATCCCTGCGAGGCTCGTCAGAATGCGTCCTGCATTTCGACGTCCCCCCTGGCCCCTTCTTCAGGCATGCCTCAGCTTGAGGTCGGCACGTCTCACGGTTGGCGTGAGTCCGCCGGATCGGGGCTTCACCCGGGGCTGGGCCGGCGCACCTCGAGGGGCGCGCGTGGGGCGGCAGTCGCGGGTTTTGCGGGGTAAACTCGCGCCCCCTCATGGAAACCGCACGCGACATAACGGGCTACCGCCGGCACTGGGCCGCCCGCTTCGGCATTGCGCCGTTTCTGCCCACGACCCGGGCGGAGATGGAGGCGCTCGGCTGGGATAGCTGCGATGTCGTCGTGGTGACGGGTGACGCCTATGTCGACCACCCGAGCTTCGGCATGGCCATCATCGGGCGGGTGCTGGAGGCGCACGGGTTTCGGGTCGGCATCATCGCGCAGCCGGACTGGCAGAGTGCCGCGCCGTTCAGGGCGCTCGGCCGGCCGAATCTGTTCTTCGGCATCACGGCCGGGAACATGGATTCGATGGTCAACCGGTACACCTCCGACCGCCGCATGCGCAGCGACGATGCGTACACGCCGGGCGGCGAGGGCGGCAAGCGGCCGGATCGCTCGGTCATCGTCTACGCGCAGCGCGCGCGTGAAGCGTTCGGCGATGTGCCCATCGTCGTCGGGGGCATCGAGGCGTCGCTGCGCCGGATCGCGCACTTCGACTACTGGTCGGAAAAGGTTCGCCGCTCGGTGCTGCTCGATGCGAAGGCCGACCTCCTGGTGTACGGCAATGCCGAGCGCCAGATCTGCGAGATCGCGCATCGGCTCGCGGCGGGCGAGCGCATCGAGGACATCACGGATCTGCGCGGCACCGTGTTCACACGCAAGTCGGTTCCGGAAGGCTGGGTCGAGATCGATTCCACGCATCTCGATGCGCCCGGTCCCCTGAATCCGCCGGTCGATCCGTATGCCATGGAGCCGGCGAAGCCGCTCGCGGATGCGGCTGGCGACAACGACGCTTCGGCAAGCGAACCGGCGTGCGGTGGCAACGGGTCTGCTGCTGCGGCCACTGCGGCGAACGAAAAGGTCGTGCGCTTCGTTCGCCGGGTAAAGAGCGCGGACCGCGAGCACAGCGTCATCCGCATGCCGTCCTTCGAGCAGGTGAGTGAGGACCCGGTGCTGTACGCACACGCCTCGCGCATCCTGCATCTGGAGTCGAACCCCGGAAACGCGCGCGCGCTCGTCCAGCGCCACGGGAATGTCGACGTGTGGCTGAATCCGCCGCCCATTCCGCTGACGACGAAGGAAATGGACTGGGTGTACGAGCGCCCCTACCAGCGCAGGCCGCACCCTTCGTACGGCAACGCGAGCATCCCCGCGTACAAGATGATCCGGTTCTCCATCGCCATCCAGCGTGGATGCTTCGGCGGCTGCACGTTCTGCTCCATCACCGAGCACGAAGGGCGCATCATCCAGAGCCGCTCGGAGGATTCGATCCTGCGCGAAGTGGAGGAGGTGCGCGACAACGTGCCGGGCTTCACCGGTGTCATCTCGGATCTCGGCGGCCCCACCGCGAACATGTATCGTCTCGCATGCAAGAGCCGCGAGATCGAAAGCGCGTGCCGGCGCCCGTCCTGCGTGTATCCGGGCATCTGCCCGAACCTCGACACGGATCACGCTCCGCTCATCCGCCTGTACCGCCGGGCGCGCGCCCTGCCGGGCATCAGGAAAGTGCTGGTCGCGTCGGGTGTGCGGTACGACCTCGCCATCGAGTCGCCCGAATATGTGAAGGAGCTGGCGCAGCATCACGTGGGCGGCTACCTGAAGATTGCGCCCGAGGCGCTCGCCGAAGGCCCGCTCTCGAAGATGATGAAGCCGGGCGTCGGCACGTATTACCGCTTCCGCGAGCTCTTCGACCGCTATTCGAAGGAGGCGGGCAAGGAGCAGTACCTCATTCCGTACTTCATCGCCGCGCATCCCGGCACGAGCGATGAGGACATGCTCGAGCTCGCCCTGTGGCTGAAGAAGAACGGATATCGCGCGGACCAGGTGCAGGCCTTCCTGCCATCACCCATGGCGACCGCCACGGCGATGTACCACAGCGGGAGGAACCCGCTTCGCCGCATCACGCGCACCAGCGAAGAGGTGCGCATTCCCAAGGGCCTCACCGTGCGCCGGCTCCACAAGGCCTTCCTGCGGTATCACGATGCGAACAACTGGCCGATCCTGCGCGAGGCGCTGCGCCGCATGGGGCGGGCGGATCTCATCGGCAACGGCAGGCATCAGCTCGTGCCGTCGTACCAGCCTGCCGGCACCGGCCAGTCCGCAGAGGGTCGGCGCGGCGGCAGCGTGCATCGTCCCTTCCGCACACAGCACACCGGCCTGCCGGAAAACCCGGCGCCACGTGGCGCGCGGCAACCATCAGGCCGTGCCGGCAAAGCCGAGCGGGCGCATCGCCCCGGTGGCAGCAAGGCCAGGTCGCCGCGCGGCTGACCTGCGGGCGTCGGCGCATGCAGTTGGTGGGGCTGCTGAGCTCACCTCGCGGACCGTTCCCCTGAACGTGCACACGATTGGCCTCGACCCCCGAAGCGTGTAGGGTTCGGCTGCGCTCGTTTCGGGAGCGCGTTCGAGTCCGGACACGCCTGCTCGATGGACGAATCCACCGCATTGCTGGGGCTTCTGCTGCTGATCCTCGGTCTCGCGATGATCATCGCAGAGATATTCCTGCCGACCGTGGGCGTGCTCGGTGTGCTCGGCATCATCACGGTCATCATCTCCGCCTTCGTCATCCATCACGCCGACGTGCCGGGAACGGACGTCATCCTGCCCATCGTGGCGGGGCTCGCCGTCATGGGCGGCGCGCTGGTGGTCTACAGCGCGTGGTTCGCGCGCAAGTCGCTGCGGCAACCGGTGGTCACGGGAGAAGAGGGCATGATCGGCGCGACGGCGCAGGTGGTCGAAAGCTTCGCCGACAAGGGGACCGTGCGTTTCGGCGGCGAGATCTGGAACGCGCGCACGCACGTGCCGGTTTCCAGGGGCCAGGAGGTGCGCATCGTGAAGGTGGATGGGCTGTCGCTGTGGGTGGAGCCGTCATGAATTTCTTCATCGTCATCATCGTTTTCCTCGCGATCTACATGCTCGCCTCCGTGAAGGTGCTGAACGAGTACGAGCGCGCGGTGGTGTTCACGTTCGGCCGCTTCACGGGCATCAAGGGGCCCGGCCTCACGATCGTGTGGGCGCTGATCCAGGCGATGCGGAAGGTCGATCTGCGCGTCATCGTGCTCGACGTGCCGAAGCAGGACGTCATCTCGCGCGACAACGTGTCGGTGAAGGTGAACGCGGTCGTGTATTTCCGCATCGTCGATCCCGGCAAGGCGATCATCCAGGTGGCGAGCCCGTTCGAGGCGACGAGCCAGCTCGCGCAGACGACGCTGCGCTCCGTGCTGGGCCAGCACGAAATGGATGACCTGCTCGCGCAGCGTGACAAGCTCAACGCGGACATCCAGCGCATCCTCGACCAGAACACGGAAGCGTGGGGCGTCAAGGTCTCGAACGTCGAGATCAAGCACGTGGATCTGGATGAAAGCATGATCCGCGCGATGGCCAAGCAGGCGGAGGCGGAACGCACGCGCCGCGCCAAGATCATCCATGCCGAGGGTGAATCGCAGGCAGCGCAGATGCTGGTGCAGGCCGCGGAGGCGCTCTCCCACCAGGCGGGTGCTCTTCAGCTGCGGTATCTTCAGACCCTCACGGACATCGCAAACGACCGCACCTCGACCATCGTGTTCCCGCTGCCGCTCGACCTGATCAAGCCACTGCTCGAGCGGCTGGAGAAACATTGAGCGGAATGGTGTGCTCACCGACAGGGGCTCACGGATGAGCGCAAACGCCAGAGCCATTCTCGTCATCGCCGGGCTGCTGCTCGCCCTCGCCACGGTGCTGGGTGCCGTGGGGACGCATGCTTTGCGCGCGCGGCTGACGCCGGACCAGCTCGGCGTGTTCGAGACCGCGGTGCGCTACCACTTCTACAACGCGCTCGGGCTGCTCGGCATCGGCGCTGTGTCGCTGTTCGTGAACCCGCCGCTGCTGCGATGGGCGGCGGCGCTGATCGTCACCGGCATCGTGCTGTTCTCCGGCGCGCTGTATGCGGCCACGTTCGGTGCGCCGCGCTTCATCCATTTTCTGCCACCCCTGGGAGGGTTGGCATTGATCGCGGGCTGGGTCATCTTTGCCGTGGCCGTCTGGCGCGCACCGAGGTAGCAGAAGGAACCTTGCACATGTCGAAGTCTTTCGTGGCTGTGGCCGCCGCGGCGCTCGTCGTCTCGGCCTGCTCGTCGAGCCAGCCCTCCAGACCCCAGGAGACCGCGATGGAGCGCCCCCAACCCGCACCCGTACGAACCGAGCCCGCGCAGATCGGTGCGTGGGGCATCGATCTCGCCAGCCGTGATTCCGACGTGAAAGCCGGTGACGACTTCTACCGCTTCGCGATCGGCCGCTGGATCGACACGAACCAGATCCCGCCGGACCGCACCTCGTGGAGCACGTTTGCCGAGCTTGCGAACGAAGCGGAGCAGCGCCTGAAGCAGATCATCGAAGGTCTGCCCGCGAACGCGCCCGCGGGCAGCAATGAGCAGAAGGTGGGCGACATGTATCGCGCCTACCTCGATACCGGCACCATCGAGCGCCTGGGGCTTGCGCCCGCGCAACCGATGCTGGACGCCATCGCGGCCGCCCGCACGCACGAGGACATCGCCCGCATCATGGGGCGGCCCGACATGCCGGTGCGCGCGCCCATCCGCCAGGGCATCACCGTCGACCAGAAGAACCCCGACCGGTACATCGTCACCGTCGCGCAGGGCGGCCTCGGGCTGCCGGAACGCGAGTACTACCTCAAGACCGACGCGAGCTTCGTCACGATTCGTGAGAAGTATGTCGCTCACATCGAACGCTTGCTGCGTCTCGCGGAGCAGCCGGATCCCGCCACGACGGCCAGGTCGATTCTGCAGCTGGAGACGCAGATCGCGGAGCTGCACTGGCCCATCGCCAAGCGTCGCGAGCGCGATCTCACGTACAACCTGCGCACTCGCGAGGAGCTGACGAAGCTGGCGCCGGAGTATCCCTGGCAGGCGCAGCTCATGGCCGGTGGCCTCGGCGCGGAGAAGGAGTTCGTGGTCCGCGAGATCGATGCCGTGCAGGGGCTCGGCAAGTTGTTTCACGACACGTCGGTCGAACGCTGGCGCGGCTATCTCACCTATCACTTCCTCGCGAATGCGGCGGACGTGCTGCCGAAAGCGTTCGACGACGAGCGCTTCGATTTCTACGGACGCACGCTGAACGGCCAGCCGCAGCAGCGGGATCGGTGGAAGCGCGCGGTCGCGACGCTCGACAACGGTCTGGGCGAGGTGCTGGGGCAGCTTTACGTGGCGCGCTACTTCCCGCCGGATTCGAAGGTGAAGATGGTGGCGCTGGTGGAGAACCTGCGCGCCGCCTATGCGGAACGTGTGAAGCAGCTGCCCTGGATGAGCGAGCCGACGAAGCAGGCGGCGCTCGAGAAGCTCGCCACGTTCCGCCCCAAGATCGGCTATCCCGACAAGTGGCGCGACTACTCGGATCTGGAGATCCGCCCGGGGGATGCCTTCGGCAACGCCGTGCGCGCAACGGTGTTCGACTGGAACCGGGACGTGGTGCGCCTCGGCAAGCCGACGGATCGGGACGAGTGGGGCATGACGCCGCAGACCGTGAATGCGTACTACAACTCCACGTTCAACGAGATCGTGTTCCCCGCGGCCATCCTGCAGCCGCCTTACTTCGACCCGAACGCGGACCCCGCGGTGAACTATGGCGCCATCGGCGGCGTCATCGGGCACGAGATGGGCCATGGCTTCGACGACCAGGGCTCCAAGTCCGACGCGCGCGGCGTGCTGCGCACGTGGTGGGCGCCGTCCGATGAGGAAGCGTTCAAGAAGCTGGTGTCGAGCCTGGCGACGCAGTACGACGGCTACGTCGCATTGCCGGGTCTGAATGTGAACGGGCGCCTCACGCTGGGTGAGAACATCGGCGATCTCGGTGGGCTCACTGTCGCCCACGAGGCCTATCGCATTTCACTGCAGGGCAAGCCCGCGCCAGTGCTCGATGGCGTGACCGGTGACCAGCGGTTCTTCCTGTCGTGGGCGCAGGCATGGCGCTCGCTCTATCGGGACGAGCGCCTGCGTACGCAGGTGATGAGTGATCCCCACAGCCCGCCGAAATTCCGGGTGAACGGCGTCGTGCGGAACATGGACGCGTGGTATTCGGCGTTCGATGTGAAGCCGGAGGATCAGCTGTACCTGGCGCCGGATGAGCGTGTGCGTATCTGGTAGGCGGGTCTAGAGATCGGCGAAGGTGTTGCAGGCCTGCAGCGAGCCGGTCTCGAAGCCGCGCGTGAACCACGTCGTGCGCTGCTCGGCGCTGCCGTGAGTGAAGGAGTCGGGCACCACGTGGCCCTGCGTGCGACGCTGGATGGTGTCGTCGCCGACGGCGGACGCGGCCTGCAGCGCCTCGTCGACGTCACCCTGCTCCACGAGCTGGCGCACGCGGTCCGCGTTGTGGGCCCAGATGCCGGCGTAACAATCCGCCTGCAACTCCATGCGCACCTGTAGCTGGTTCGACTCGGATTCCGATGCGCCCCGCTGCGCGGCGCGGACTTCGCGTTCCGTGCCCAGCAGGGTCTGGACGTGATGACCCACTTCGTGCGCGAGCACATACGCCTGCGCGAAATCACCGGGCGCTGCAAAGCGGGTCTGCAGCTCGTCGTAGAAGGCGAGGTCGATGTACACCCGCTGGTCCGCGGGGCAGTAGAAGGGGCCAACTGCGGCGCTCGCGAACCCGCAGCCCGTGCGCACCTGGTCTGAGAAGAGCACGAGAGTGGGCGGCGTGTAGTGCGCGCCGTTGGCCGCGAAAATGGCGCTCCAGGTGTCCTCGGTGTCGCCGAGCACGGCGGACATGAATTCACCCGCTTCGTCCTGCGGCACGCCGGTCTCGGCCGTCGGGTCAGGGCCGCTCGGCAGACCTTGCGTGAGGCCGAGCAGCACGCTCGGGTCGATCCCCAGGAAGTACGCGGCCACGAGCGCGATCAGCATCCCGCCCGCGCCCAGCTTGAGGCCGGCGCCGCCGAAGCGCTTGCCGCGATAGTCCTCGACATTGCTGCTTCGACGACTGCCTTGCCACCGCATGACGGGTTCTCCGGTGCTGCCGAGGACTGAACGATCACGAACAACGGGCCGCGCGGAGTCCAGGTTCCGCTCGCGCCTCGGGCGCGGGGTCTGGGGTCGCCTGTGGCCCAGCCGCGGCAGAGGCGAGCCCGCGTGCCAGGCGTTGCCTCAGCGGCTTGCGCATGCCGCCGGCCATCCGCATGCTGCGCGCCCCATGCGTGACTCCGGCCTTCCGATCGATGGCGTCCTGCCCCAGCTGCGGGCAGCGTTGTCGTCACACCCAAGCGTGGTTCTGCAGGCGCCACCCGGTGCCGGCAAGAGTACCGTGGTCCCGTTGGCTCTGCTCGAAGAGCGCTGGGCTGACGGCAAGCGGATCATCATGCTGGAGCCTCGCAGGCTGGCGGCGCGTGCCGTGGCGCAGCGAATGGCGAGCACGCTGCGCGAGCGTGTCGGGCAGACCGTGGGATATCGCATGCGCCTCGACACGAAAGTGTCACGCGAGACTCGCATCGAGGTGGTGACGGAAGGTGTGCTCACGCGGATGCTTCAGAGCGACCCGTCGCTCGAAGGTGTCCGCGCGCTCATATTCGACGAGTTTCATGAGAGGAGCCTGCAAGCCGACCTGGGGCTGGCGTTGGCACTCGATGCGCGGGACACGTTGACGCCGGATCTCAAGCTCGTGGTGATGTCTGCCACACTCGATGGCGAACGCGTCTCCGCGCTGCTGGGTGATGCGCCGATCGTTACTGCGGAAGGCCGTGCATTTCCGGTAGAGACCCGATACGTCGGCAAGGGCGCGCCTCTTCTCTACGATCCCACCGCGGCGCGCGGTGCGCAGGAATCACCGGAGCGCGTCGTTGCTCAGATGATTCACGCGGCGCTCACCGAGGAGCAGGGTGATGTGCTCGTGTTCCTGCCGGGAGCACGCGAGATCCGCAGAGTGCAATCACACCTCGAGGAGCGGCTGCAGTCGTCTCTGTCGCAAGGCGCTGGCGTGCGTCGCGCGTCTGGAAGTGAACGACGAGTCGTCGTGCTGCCGCTGTTCGGTGACCTCTCGCCCGCCGAGCAGGATGCAGCGCTTGCGCCTGCGGGCAGCGACGCACGCAAGGTGGTGCTAGCCACGAACATTGCAGAGACGAGCCTTACGATCCCGGGCGTGCGCATCGTTGTGGATTCCGGCCTCGTGCGACGCTCGGTGTTCGATCCTTCCACGGGCATGAGCCGACTGGAGACACAGAGAATCTCGCGGGCATCGGCAGACCAGCGGCAAGGCCGTGCGGGGCGTGTTGAGCCCGGCGTGTGCTATCGCGCATGGAGCGAGTCGGCGCAGCGTAGCCTCGCGCCCTTTCCCGCGCCCGAGATCACGGACGCGGATCTCGCGCCGCTCGCACTGGACCTGGCGAACTGGGGAGTGCGCGACGCCACGGATCTGCGCTGGCTCGACGTGCCTCCGGCGCCCATGCTGGCGAGCGCGCGGGATCTGCTCGCTCGTCTCGGCGCGCTTGACCGTGCTGGCCGTATCACCTCTCACGGGCGAGATATGGCCGCGCTCAGCGTCCATCCGAGGCTGGCGCACATGCTGCTGCGGGCACGGCAGGTCGGGTCACTCGGGTTGGCGGCAGAATTCGCCGCGCTGCTCACCGAGCGGGACCTCCTGCGTGGCGCGACTGGGGCGCGTGATGCAGACGTGCGTACACGCATCGATGTGCTGCGAAGTGATCGTGCACCACCGGGGGTGGATTGGGGGGCGTTTCAGCGCGCCAAGCGAATGGCACGCGACCTCATTCGTCGGCTGGAGAGCCGCGACGGAGAAATGCGTAGCGCGAATCCCGGCGGAGCTCAGCGCGCGGACGCAGCGGCCACCGCTTCGGGACGCCCGACGAGATCAACCGCGGGCTTGCAGGAAGGTGATGTCGGAGCCGGAGTGCTGCTCGCGTTCGCTTATCCCGACCGCATCGGTCGCCGCCGCCCAGGCACCGAAGCGCGATATACGCTTTCGAACGGACGCGGGGCGCATTTCGCGGACGTGCAGAGCCTCGGGCGCCAGGAGCTCATCGTCGCCGTCGACCTCGACGATCGCGACCGCGACGCGCGCATCCTGCTGGCCGCGCCGCTTTCCCGCGGTGATATCGAAACCTGTTTCGCGGATTCGCTGGAGTCCGTGCAATCCGTGGAGTGGAGCTCGCGCGACCAGGCGGTCGTCGCGAGGCGTGTGGTGCGGTTGAACGGCCTGGTCGTGGAGGAGCAACCCCTGCGCGAAGTGCCAGCGGATGCGGCACGCGCTGCCATGCTCATCGGTATTCGTGAGCTCGGAGTCGGGTCGCTATCCTGGAGCCGCGATCTCCGCGACCTGCAGGCGCGCATGGAGTTCGTCCGCCGCACCGTGCCGGATGCGAAGGACTGGCCGGCAGTGGACGACGCCTCGCTCGCGGCTTCGCTCGATGAATGGCTCGCCCCCTGGCTGGACGGCATCACGCGCAAGGATCATCTGGCTCGAATCCCGCTGGCGGAAGCTCTGCGCGCGCTGCTGCCGTGGGAGCAGCAGCGCCGCCTCGATGATCTCGCCCCCACGCACCTCGAAGTGCCCACCGGGTCCCGCATCCGCATCGACTACCTCGACGAAAGCGCGCCAGTGGTCGCCGTGCGTCTTCAGGAGGTGTTTGGTCTGCAGGAGTCGCCGAGAATCGGGGGCGGGCGTGTCCCTATCACGTTCAAGCTTCTGTCGCCCGCCCAGCGACCTGTGCAAGTGACGCGGGACCTCGCGGGATTCTGGCGCGGCAGCTATGCCGACGTGCGCAAGGACATGCGCGGACGCTACCCGAAGCATTACTGGCCTGAGAACCCGCTCGAAGCGGAGCCCACGCGGGGTGTGCGCCGGAAAACTCAGATATGATGAATCGCCTGTGACGACTCCCACCGAACAACCCGCTGCTGCGCGCACTACGAGCGCGTTGAGGCATCGGGGCTTCCGCATCTTCTTCGGGTGCATCGCCGCTGTGATGACGGCGGATTTCATCGAGCACGTCATCAGCTACTGGGTGGTGTTTCAGAAGTTTCAGTCCACGGGGCTCGCCGGCTTCGCGGTCATCGCGCACTGGCTTCCGTTCCTGCTCTTCTCGATGTACGCCGGCGCGCTCGGGGATCGCTTCGATACACGCCGCATCATCCAGATCGCGATGCTCATCTTCATGGGCGTCTCGATCTCATGGGGCGTCCTGTTCTACACCGACCGTCTGGAGATCTGGCACGCCTGCGTGTTGCTGGTGCTGCACGGACTTGCGGGCGTGTTGTGGAACCCTTCCGTTCAGCTCCTGCTGTACGACATGGTTGGGCCGGTGCAGTTGCCGAGTGCCGTGCGCCTCGTCGCCACGGCGCGCAACCTTGGCATGCTCGTGGGGCCCGCCGTCGGCGCGCTGCTTCTGCAGCTCGGGCCTGCGAACGGCATCTTCATCAACGCGCTGATCTATCTGCCGACGATTCTGTGGCTGTGGAAAGCGCCGTACGGGCCCAAGTTCCGGAAGGGCGCGCCTCAGCCCGTTCGGCCGGTGCGTGGGATGGTGGATGTGGTCGAGACGCTGCGAGCGGTGCGCTCCAATCGCACGCTGCTGTCCATGATGCTTCTGGCGGGTGGCGCGTCGTTGTTTGTCGGTAACGCGTACCAGGCGCAGATGCCGGAGCTGGCGCACGACCTCGGGCGCGGGCACGTGGACGCCATGTATAGCCTTCTCGTGGGCGCGGATGCACTCGGTGCGCTGATCGCGGCCGTGGTGCTGGAAACGCGAGGGCTCTTGCCACCCACCCCGCGTACGGCTCTGGTGCTGGCGATGATCTGGTGCGGGGCTCTCGCGGGGTTCGCGCTTTCCACGTTCTACCCCATCGCGGTTGCCCTGCTGCTCGTGGCGGGGTTCGTGGAGCTCTCGTTCAACTCGATGGCTCAAGCCCTCGTGCAGCTCAATGCACCTACGCCGATCCGCGGGCGGGTCATCGGTGTGTTCGCGATGTCGAGCCTCGGCATGCGCACGTTCAGCGGTGTGACCGTCGGGCTCATGGGCGCCGTCATCGGCGTCCACTATTCGCTCGCACTGAGCGCGCTGGTGCTGCTTCTCGTGATTGCGAGCCTGTTCGTTTCCGATACACGCGCCGCTGCACGGGAAATGATCGAACCGGCATCGGGTTCCCGCGAGCCGGAAAAATAAGTTCCTCCTGGCCCCCTGTGTAAGAGCGCTCGATGCGCGAGCGCATCCGCATCCCCGTGCGTGGGCACACGGGTTGCTCCGCCCGAGTCCATGAACCCAGGTGGAGATCCCATCGTGAAAACACGGTTGAAGCAACAGACAGGAAAGGTCGGCTGGCTGCTGTTGTGGCTGATCGGAGTGCCCATTCCGATCCTCATCATCCTGTTCCTGGTTCGAGGCTGCACCTGATCTGCCGGGTCACGCGTTTCAGTACCCATACGAGGAGGACGTGAAACCATGAAAAGCAGAGTCGTGATGATGGCGGTGGCCGCGCTGTCGCTGGGTGCGATGGCCACGGCGTGTTCCCCGACGCGCACCACGAAGAGCGCAGGCGAGCAGATCGACGATTCCACGATCACCGGCAAGGTGAAGACGGCACTGGCCCGCGACCCCGCGACCAGTGCATTCAGCATCGATGTCGAGACATTTCGCGGCAACGTTCAGCTGAACGGCTTCGTGGACACGGCCGACATGAAATCCTCCGCGACGCGCGTCGCGCAGTCCGTCGATGGCGTGAACAGGGTGTCGAACAACCTGCGTATCGGGCCGTCCGAGCGCTCGGCGGGCAACGTCGTCGATGACACGGTCATCACCGCGAAAGTGAAGACCGCCCTGGCATCGGACCCCGGGGTGGCCGCTCACCAGGTCAACGTGGAAACGCGTAACGGCGTGGTGCAGCTGGCAGGCTTCGTCGACAACGGCAACCAGAAGAGCCAGGCCACCGAAGTGACGAGCCGCGTCGCGGGCGTGAAGAAGGTGGACAACCAGCTGGAAGTGAAACAGCGCTGATCGGGCATGCGTTTCGCACCCCGGGCAGGGGCGCGGATGGCGCATCGCTCATCGCATCGTCGGGCGCATCAGGCGGCCCGACGCTGGAAGCCCGGCTCAGGCCGGGCTTCTTCTTTGCAGCATGCCGCTGCCTTGCAAGCGCGTGCTGCGTGGGAATGGCCGCGAGCGGATCAGATCAGGCCTTCCGCCTTCAGCGCCTTCTGCGCGTTGGGCCGTGCGGCCACGCGCTGATGGAAGGCCTGGAGCTTCGGCCACTTCGTGATGTCGATGTTCACCCGCCCGAACCAGCCGAGCACCACGAACAGGTAGGCGTCGGCGACGGTGAAGTGCTCTCCCGTCAGATAGGGGTGTGTGCCGAATTTCTGCTCGAGCCAGTCCAGGCGCCGCGTGAGGTTCGCGCGGCCGAACTGCTTCACATCCTCCGACGCGGCCGGATTGAAGAGCGGCGAGATGGACTTGTGCAGCTCCGAGTTGATGAAGGAGAGCCACTCGACGAGGCGGTAGCGTTCCAGCGTGCCGGCGCGCGGGGCGAGCTGCAAATCCGGGTTCAGGTCCGCGATGTACTGGAGCACCGCGACGTTTTCCGTGAGCACCTGCCCGTTGTCCAGGCGCAGGGCGGGAACATAGCTCTTGGAGCTCACCAGGTTGAAATCCTCGCCATCGCCGGTTTTCTTCGTGGCGCGATCGATGCTGACGGCTTCGAACGGAAGGCCGGCTTCGTAGAGCGCGAGGTGTGAGGCGAGCGAGCAGGCGCCCTTGAGGTAGTACAGTTTCATCGATGCTCCCTGAAGGCGATTGAGAAGGAAACGAAAACGACGGCGGCCACTGTAGCGACGCCGCGCGCGATCGCAAGGCTGGCGCGTGGCGCGTCCATATCTCAGCGATCACAGCACGAATGTACGAAGCCCGCGGAGTAACGGATCGCTACGATTCCGGCCGCTGGTGAATCGTTCTAGACTCGCGCCATCCAGGGGACTTTATGAGCAACGCCATGGAAGACTGGCAGCGGCAGCACCGCATCACCGTCGACGAATATCATCGTATGGCGGAGTGCGGCGTGCTGGCACCGGATGCGCGTGTCGAGTTGATCGAGGGAGTGATCATCGACATGGCACCGCTTGGAAGCGCGCACGGTACTGCCGTGGATCTGTTGACGGAGTTGCTGGTTCCGGCAGTGAAGGGCGCTGCAATCGTCCGCACGCAAGGGGCGCTTCGTCTCGGCTGGTGGGACGAGCCGCAGCCTGACATCGCGCTGCTCAAGCCGCGAGCGGACCGATACCGCAACACCAATCCCGGAGGCCTGGATACCTACCTGATCATCGAAGTGAGTGACGCTACCTTCTCGCGAGACTACAACATCAAGGTGCCACGCTACGCTCGTAGCGGTGTCCCCGAAGTGTGGATCGTGGATGTCAATGAGCGCGCCGTGCACTTCTTCCGCTCGCCGACGGGCCTGGGATACACGGACATCGGTGTCGTGTTCTCACCAGGCGTCATCGCTGTGCCTTTTCTCGATAGTGTGGCGGTGGACCTCACGCACCTGTTCGATGACCCGGATCAGTGAAGCCAGAGGCAAGGAGACGCAACGGGAGCTCAGTGAGCCAGGTCACATCCGGATGACGATCTTCCCGAAGAAGTTGCCGGATTCCATGTGGGCGTACGCCGCCTCCGCGTCCTTGAACTCGAACACCTTGTCGATGACCGGCTTCACCTTGTGCTGCACGATGAAGGCGTTCATGGCTTCGAAGTTCTCACGCGAGCCCACGTAGATGCCGCTCACAGTAATGTTCGCCCCGAGCAGCGCAGGCGCAGCCACCTGGCCGCCGAAGCCGCCCAGGCCGCCGATGAGTGCGATGTGCCCGCCGGGGCCGAGGCTGGCGAGCGCTTTCGGCAAGGTGTCCTTGCCACCCACCTCCAGCACCTGCTGAACACCGCCGCCGCCCGTGAGCGCACGCACGGGCTTCTCCCAGTCCGGCGTCGTGCGGTAGTTCACCGTACCCACAGCACCGAGTGCCTTTGCGCGAGTGAGCTTCTCGTCGCTGGAGCTGGTGATGATCGGCTTTGCCCCCGCGGCTGCCGCGAACTGAAGGCCGAAGATGGAAACGCCACCGGTGCCTTCGAGCAGCACGTAGTCGCCGGGCTGCATGCGTCCGCGGGTGAAGAGCCCGTTCCACGCGGTGACCGCTGCGCAGGGCAGTGTGGCCCCTTCCTCGAACGACAGGCCTTCGGCCAGCGCGACGAGCGTCTCTTCATTCACCGTGATGTATTCGGAGAGCACGCCGTCCACGGCGCCTCCCATCGAGTCTTCCGTGACGTCTCCTGCCGGGCGCCCCTTGATCCAGCGCGGAAAGAAGATCGACGTCACCTTGTCCCCCACCTTGAAGCGCTTCGCGCCCGCGCCCACGGCCGTCACCACACCAGCGCCATCAGACAGCGGCACCACGACGTCGCGAGGCGGCATGCGATACGTCCCGGCCACGACGAAGACGTCGCGGCGGTTGAGGGACGCCGCATGGATCTTGACGAGCACCTCGTTCGCTCCGGGCTGCCGCACGGGCGCCTCACCGAGCTCGAGCGTGTACCCGGGGCCGCCCGTCTTCTTGATGAGCTGCCATTGCTTCTGCGTCGTCTGCGCTGCCACGGTGGTGCCTCCCAGGATGAACGAAAGGACCGCAAGCATCGGCACGACCCGCACCGACCAGTAATGCTTCATTGTTCTGACCTGCCTGGCTGAATGCTGTCCGTGAGACCGGACCGGACGGCGCAATCTTACAGGCATTCGTCCGCTGCACGCCGCCCGGGGCCGGGTTGCCCGCTGCTCGAAACCTCGCGGACCGGCCCACGCCGGACCTGCTCGGCGATCCGTGGGCATACGGGCCTTGGATGGATTGCTACAATTCGCGCGGTTGGGCCTGTAGCACAGCGGTTAGTGCAGGGGACTCATAATCCCTTGGTCCTGGGTTCGAATCCCAGCGGGCCCATCAGATGAAAGACTGTCCGCTCCAGTCGCACCGATGTCGATCACCCAATCCACGCACCACGCGGTCTCGTCTGGCCGAAGTGCGCGGCGCGCTGAGCGTGCGGCGCGGCCGAGGAGTCTCCGGCAAAGTCGCGATCGCGCAAGCGGTGCTGTGCTACCGACCGAAACCCTGGCCCGCTATGGTTTGGGTTCAGGGAACGCCTTCAGGGTATCTCTGATCGCCATCAGCAGTTCCGGTGCATGCCTGACGGCAATATCGTAGATCTTGCTGTGGTCGAGCTCCGCATAGCCATGCGCGAGTATGTTGCGAAATCCTATGATGTCTCGTGAGTGCGGAATGCCGCTCGCGATCGCTGGCGCGACTTTGTGCAGGTTGTTCATCGCTCGCCACAGATTTCGAGCGCGCGCTCCACCGCGGCTCTCGTTTTTCGTCCGCCAGGTATTGATCGAGCGTATAGCCGGACATGAAACGCACTGCCGCGTTCGCGTAGTACTCGATATCCTCGCGGTAAACACCGGGATCACGCTGCGTCATGGATCGGAGACTTGCTTTGCCCCAATATAGTGACGCAGGCGGCGATTGCGCACGGCGCGCAGTTCGCTCAAGTCGACCGAAGGCCTTCCAGGGCTTCCTTCAAGTTCAAATAGTTCGTGAAGCTGGCCGTCACCGCGGGTTCGAATTCGACGAGGATATCGACGTCGCTTCGTCCGGCATCGAAATCCTCGCGGAGAATCGAGCCAAAAGCCTCCAGCCGCCGTCTTGGCGCAGTGGCGCAAAAGTTCCGAGAGCGCTCCGGGACCTGACCCTGGGCTTCGCGCAACTGGGCCTCCCACCATGGCGGCTGTGGTACGGTCACTTCTCAATGGTTTGATCAGGTCTCCATGCTGCATTCAACGAACATGGGTAGGGCCGCGTCGTAGCAGACGGCTCCCTTCGGACTTGCGATCATCCGCGCCGTGGCCCGACTTGATCTGCCATATCTACCGGCGCGTCGACTGGGCACACGTCAATCGACCGCGCGTCGGCTCTGAAAATGCGTGACGGGTCATCCTGCTCAGTTCCGCTGCCTTCGCGGGGTGAGCTCGCAGGTACGCATACTTCCAATGACTTTGTTCGCAAGCTCGGCTCGGGGCTTCGTGTGCGCAGCGTCGGTTGCGGAGCCCTCAATTGCGTCCCACATTGAGTCGCATTCGGTCGAGCTGGCAAAGCCGGGAATCGAGTGATGATATTGAGGCATGAGCCCGCCGCCAGCCGGCAGCAGACTTCACCTGCCGCCCGATGCGCCGCGAGCTCACGCCCTCGCCACCCACGTCCCATGCACCGCCGACCGCAACCGCATCGGCACATGAATCCGCGCGATCGCGCCATTCTCCGGGTTCTGCGCTTCCACGATATGAACCTCGGCAAGGTTCGTGTCATGCCGATCGACGACGAACGCGAGATAGCCTTCGTGCCCCGACACCTTCGACGCGATGTGCACCGGCTCCTGCAGCGTGGCCTGCGGGCCCATGTGCAGGTGCTTGGCGCGCCCGCTGCGCACTTCGAGTCGCGTTACCGCGTTGAAGCCCGCGCCCACCGGCCCTGAAAGGATCGGCGGCCCCATGCTGAGGTCGACGCGCGCGTAGTAGCCGATCTCGTAATCCCGCATGTGATGCTTGTCCGCGATGCGCGGCATGTCGCCCGCCGGCGCGAGCGTGTAGCGCTCGAAGCTCTCGCCCGGCTTCGAAAGATCGAAGCTCCAGCGCACGATTTCACCTGCGATCTGGTCGGGACGCAGCTCGCGGGTTTCCGGGTCCGACGCCTCGCGGATGAACGCGAACACGGGAGCGCTCGCGATGCTGAAGTCGACGTGCACCTTGTTGCCTTCCGTGAAGGCATTCATGAAGTGGAATGCGGAGACCGCCGGCCCCCGGAACCAGCGGATCTGATCCACGCTGCCATCACGCGGCATGATGCCGATGAACGAATCCTTCGTGCGATCCCAGGCCCAGTGCGCGCCGCCGGCGCGGATGCGCTCCAGGTCCGCGGTGATCGGGAACACGGGAAACACCGCGTGCTCCTTCGTCACTGCGAAGTCGTGCATCAGCGCGCAATACGGCACCTGCAACCAGTCTTCACGAATCAGCTCGCCGTCGCGATTGGCCACGCAGTAAGCGACGTCACGCGTGGCAAGCCCGCCGGCTTCATAACCGAAGAAGTACATCTCGCCCGTATCAGGATCGATGCGCGGGTGCGCCGTCATGGTCTGACTGCGCAACCGGCCGTGGTAGTCCCACTCGCCGCGAGTCTCGAGCGTGACGGGATCTACGGCCCACGCGCGGCTGTCTTCCTTCGCCGCCAGGATCTGACCGCCGTGATAGATCGGCGTCGTATTCGCGGCGCCGCGGCCCTTGCCGCGCACGCTCGGGTCGTCCGTGTACGGATTGCGGTAAAGGCCGTGCAGCGAGCGGCGGGCGGCGCGGTCGTTCCGGAGCCGTTCCGTCTGCACGTAGCGCACCTTGAAGTCGACGTGCCCGTTCTCGAAGACGAACGCGCTCACCATGCCGTCGCCGCTCAGCATCGTGTCGTGGCCGAGCATCGGCGGGTACTGCGGGTCGGGAATCGAGCGGTACCAGGTGCCGTTGATCTCCTGCGGCAGCGTGCCCTCGATCACGAGGTCATGGATGTCGCACTCGATGCGCGAGGGGGCGTTGTGCCCGATGAAGTCGGGATGATTCGGGAATGGGTGCGTCAATGGGTTGTCTCCTTCCGGCCCCAGTCCTCGTGTGCGCGCGACAGCACGTATGCGTGAATCGCTTCCACGTCTTCCGGGCTCAACAGATTCGCAAAGCTCGCCATGCCTTTGTCCTGGCGCAGGCCCTTCAGCACGATGTCATTGAAGCTCGCGTGAGTGGCACGGTCCATGTGGCGCAGGTCCTTCACGCCGCCCACGGCGAGCTGGCCGTGGCACTGCGCGCAGGTGTTCGCATAGAGCACCGCGCCTTTGCGGATGGAGTCTTCGCTGGCGCGCAGCGGCGGCGGGTCCGGAATGGCTGGCATGTCCGGCAGCGGTGGCAGTGTGGCTTTGCCGCCGAGCTTGAATACGAGGAGCCGCGCGGAAGCGCGATTCTGGGCGGTGCCGATGCCGCGCTCCACCTGCGCGGCGCCGCCGCCCCAGCCGGCGTTCACGGCGATGTACTGCTCGCCGTCGATCGAGTACGTGATCGGCCCGGCCACCGGCGCGCTCTGCACCGGCATTTCCCACAGCGCCTTGCCATCCGTGGCCCTGAAGATCGAAAGCGTCTGCTTCGTCGTGCCTTCGATGACGAGATTGCCTGCCGTGGTCAGCACGCCGCCGTTGCCATGCCGCGGGAGCGGAACGGTCCAGGCCGCCTCCTGCTTCGCGGGGTCCCACGCGACGAGCCGCGCGTTCTCCTTCGCGTCGCCTTCCTTCTGCAGCGCCATTCTCTTTTTCAGCGCCTCACCGGTGTAGCCGCCCCAGCCGCCGTTCGAGCGGAATTTCTTCGGCACGAAGTCCGGGTCCAGGGCGTAGACGAACCAGTGCTCGTACGCGGGGAAGTACGCGAGCCGCGTGTCCGGGTTGTAGGCCATCGGGAACCAGTTGTGCCCGCCGCCCGGCCCGGGCGTCACGAGCACCGGATCCACGCCGTAGCGGGCCGCGGCATTCATCACGGGGCGGCCCGTCTCGAGGTCGATGTGGCTCGCCCAGCTCACGGGCACGAAGTTCTTCGCCGACAGGAGCTTGCCGGTCCGGCGATCGAGCACGTAGAAGAAACCGTTCTTGGGCGCATGCATCAGCACCTCTTGCGTCTTGCCTTCTATGGGCAGGTCCGCGAGCACGATGGACTGGGTGCAGGTGTAGTCCCAGTCCTCCCCCGGCACTTCCTGGTAGTGCCAGCGGTAGGCGCCGGTCTCCACATCGAGCGCGACGATCGAGCAGAGGAAGAGGTTGTCGCCGCCCCCCGGGCTGCGATGATGCTGTGCCACCGGCGAGCCGTTGCCGGTGCCGATGTATACGAGCTTCAGCTTCGGGTCATAGGTGAACGAGTCCCATGCGGTGCCGCCGCCCCCCAGCTGCCACCATTGGCCGTTCCAGGTCTTCGCCGCCATTTCCATGACGGGGTCGGAAGCCTCGCCATCCGGGCCCCTGGCCGGATCCCCCGGCACGAGGAAGAACTTCCAGAGCTTGCGCCCCGTGTCCGCGTCATACGCCGAGACGAAGCCCCGCACGCCGAGGTCCGCGCCGCTGTTGCCGACGACCACCTTGCCGTCGAACACGCGCGGCATGCCGGTGATGGAGTACGGCCATTCCTTCTCGAAGGTCTGGACGGACCAGGTGGGCATGCCCGTCTTGCCGTCGAGCGAAATGAGCCGCCCGTCGAGCGTGGCGATGATGACGTTGCTCTTCCACAGCGCGAGGCCGCGGGCCACCGGCTCACAGCACGCATATCGACCCCATTCGCGCGGCACCTGCGGGTCGTAGGTCCAGAGCACCTTGCCGGTCTTCGCGTCGAGCGCGGTGGTGACGTTCCAGGCGCTGATGTTGTAGAGCACGCCATCCGCGAACAGCGGCGTCGCCTCGACGCCCCGGAACGTGTCGAGCTCGTGAAACCACTCGAGCCCGAGCCCGGAGACGTTGTGCTCGTTGATGCTGTCGAGGGGGCTGTAGCGCTGCGCGTCGTAGCTGCGGCCGTCCATCAGCCATTGCGTGGGGTCGCTTCCCGCTTGCAGCAGGCGCTCGGCAGTCACCCCTTCAGCCCCGGTATCCGCGGCGGCCGGCGTACTGGGAGGGGCGTGACATGCGGCTAGCAGCAGGCAGGCGCAAGCCGCCGCAGGGAGCCAGTGAGGAGTGAGCCGTGACATCGCTCTCGCCGCTTTTTCGGGAAGGCGATGTTATTAGCAGAGTGCGCGCGCGCTTGATTCTGCTGGAGAGCCCGATTGACTACCGTGGAAGGGCGTTGTCCGCAGAGCGGTGGCGCCATTCCCGTGGCGTGCACTGGTAGCGGCGTTTGAACGCGCGGGTGAAATGGGCCACGTCCTTGAAGCCTGCGCCGAAGGCGATCTGGGTGACGGTGCGGGACGCGAAGCGCGGGTCCAGCAGGTCCGTCGCCACCTGGGCGAGGCGCCGTGTCCAGATCTGCGCGGTCAGGGATATGCCGATGGCCCTCAGGAGCATCTCGTCCAGGTGCCGGCGGCTGATGCCTTGCGCTCGCGCCACCCGGTTGGCGGTGAGCTCCGGATCTGCCAGCTCCGCGTCGATGTAGGCGAGCGCTGCGCGCACTCGCCAGCCCACATCATCCGCCGTTCGCGAGCGGGGCAGCTTCGGGGCCCCGAGGAGCTGCGTGACCGCGGCAAGCGTGACGGCGCGCTGGTCATCATCGAGCAGCGAGGCGGACTCGAACAGGCCGAGCAGCATCCGGCGCAGCAGGGCAACGCCGATTTCCTCGGGGTCGAAGGTCTCGGCGGTGTGATGTTCGAGGTAAGGGTGGCGGCTCAGCACGGACACCCGCGGGATCTGCAGGAACATGAACTGCGAGGACGGGCCGGAGACCTCCAGCTCGAAGGGCAGGTTGCCGTCGATCACGCAGAACTCGAGCGGGTGCAGCCGGCACGTGCGCCGGTTCTGTGCGGCGACCGTCGCGCCCTCGAGTTGCAACATCAACGAGAAGGTCTGCGGAGTATCCGCGTTCGCATCGGTGGGGATGTATCGAACGAAGACCGGGGGCGAGAGGATGTTCCACAGCGCGCCCGGGCCGAAGGGCAGGCCCTGGATGGAGCCGACCAGGGAATCGGGGCGGCTGGTGCGGACCGAAACGCCCGGGAAAAACGTCCTGGCGGCGCTCGCCCACATGGCCGGGCGTTGCGTTTCCTCCACGGAATGCAGATCGAGCGATGTCTGTCCGGCCTTCGGCCGCGAAGCCTCTACCTCAGTCAACTGCTGACTCCACGAGAATCAAGCGCCCCCCTGGACGACCGATCATTCTTGACCGCTGCGGGATGCGTCGGTTCACGACGAGGCCTTCCGTTCGGGGGGCAAGCGGTCCATTCGATAGTAACAGTCCGCCGCACCCGCCGCGTCGATCTGAGGAGGCTCGCAGAACGTGACGCCTTTGCGCCTGGAAAAGAATCGGGTGTCCGAAAAAGGGTCCACGGGCCGCATTCTCGAATCAACATAGCCGCGGCGCTTTCTCGCCGCGAGACAGGGGGGAATCCTGATGAGCAGCTTGTCCACGGGCGCGCGTAGCCTCGTCCCGGGTGCGGTCGCGACCGCCCTTGCCACGTGCCTCGGCGCCGCGAGCGCCGCCGCCGTCGCGCAGGAGAACCAGCCTTCGTCCACGGACGGATTGGCGGAAGTCGTCGTCACCGCGCAGTTCCGCGAAGAGAACCTGCAGCAGACGCCCATCGCCATCACCGCGATCACCGGCGACATGCTCGAGGCGCGCAGCCAGACCCGCATCGCCGACGTCACTGCCCAGTCGCCGAACGTGCTGCTCCAGGTGAACCCGGCGGGCGGCGGCAACTCCATGCGCGCGTACATCCGCGGCGTGGGGCAGGGCGACCAGTCCCCCGCGGTCGACCCGGGCGTCGGCATCTATGTCGATGACATCTACTTCGCGAGCATCACCGGCTCCATCTTCGAGCTGCTCGATCTCGAGCGCGTCGAGATCCTGCGCGGCCCGCAGGGCACCCTGAGCGGCATGAACTCGCTCGGCGGCTCGGTGAAGCTGTTCTCCCGCAAGCCCGATGGCGAGGGCGGCTTCGTCGAAGGCACGATCGGCGATCTCAACCGCCGCGACGTGCGCGCCAGCGCGGATTTCACGCTCGTGCCGGATCGGCTGTTTGCGCGCGTCTCGGGCGTTTCCCGCCAGCGTGACGGCTTCATCAAGCGGCTCGACTATGCCTGCGTGCATCCGGACGATCCCTACGTCGTGAGCGGCGCCATTCCCCGCACGACCGCGAGCAGCGATTGCAAGATCGGCACGCTCGGCGGCGTCTCCATGACGGCGCTGCGAGGCGCGCTTCGCTGGATGCCGTCGGACACGGTGGAAGTGAGCTTCATCGCTGACGCGACGAGCGACAAGTCGGAGACGCAGCCTTCAGTGCTGCGCAATGCCGGTGAAGTCATTCCGGGCCTCTCGCTCTCCTACCAGGGCGTTCCCTATGACAACCGCTTCGTGCCCTACGGCCCGAATCGCGGCGACACCGTCATCAACGACCCCTACGTCACGTACGCCAACTTCACGAACCCCGCGGTCACGTACACGCCGATCGACCCGGCCGGCACGCCCGGCACCAACAACGGCGTGTTCTACGCCAAGCCGGCCAGCGAGCTCGAGGGGTGGGGCATCTCGAACTCCATCGACTGGCAGTTCGCCGAGGGTTATTCCCTTCGTTTCATCACGGGGTATCGCGAGTACACGACGCTCAGCGGCCAGGACAACGACGGCTCGCCCGTGGCGATCCTCTCCAGCCTCTCGGACTTCGCGCACGACCAGATCAGCCAGGAGATCCGCTTCAACGGCGTGGCGTTCGACGACAAGCTGGACTACACCGTCGGCGGCATCTACTTCGACCAGAAGACGACCTATGCCACGCGCGAGTACGACCCGTTCGTGCCGCAGGGCCCCGAGCCGGCCACCCGCCCGATCTTCGATTTCATCCAGGAAGACACCACCAACAACGAGACGCGGGCCGTGTTCCTGCACACCGTGTGGCATGCCACGGACAAGATGAACATCGCCGCGGGCGTTCGTTACACGAAGCAGGACAAGGACTACACGTTCTACCGCTTCAACATCGACGGCGTGACCCCGTACCAGCCGCTCAGCGACCCCGCGAACCCGCTGAACGGTCGCGTGGGACGCTTCGCGGGCTCGAACACCGACTACCGCCTGAACATCGACTACCAGTGGACGAACGAGCTCATGACCTATCTGCAGTTCGCCACGGGTTTCAAGGGCGGCGGAATCTCCCCGCGCCCGTACTTCCCCGAGCAGATCCTGGGTTTCGGACCGGAGAAGCTCGATGCCTTCGAGTTCGGCCTCAAGAGCCGCTGGCTCGATCGCCGGGTGCAGGCGAATCTCGCGATCTTCTACAACGACTACATGGACTACCAGGCCTCACCGAACCAGTGCGTCGATGAGAACGGGCAGATCCTGCCGCCGCCGTTCGGCACCTCGGGCCTGTGCGGCCAGTACCTGAACGTCGCCGACGCGAAGGTGAAGGGCGCGGAGCTCGAGCTCGAAGTGTTCCCGTTCGACGGCGTCATGATCGACGCGGCATACAGCTACCTCGACTTCGAGTTCGGCGAGCCGTTCATCCAGACGGGTTCGGTCATCGCCGGCGCCAGCGCGCCGGGCATCGGCAAGACGAAGTGGAGCATGGGCGCGCAGTACCAGATTCCCTTCTCGAGCGGCGGCACGCTCACGCCGCGCCTCGACGTGACGCACACGCCCGGGTACTGCGGGAACCTCACTTGCACGCCCATTTCGCAGAACCAGTCGTACGAGATCTACAACGCGCGGTTGACCTACCGCTCGGCGGATCGGAACTGGAACGTCGCGCTCGAGGTGACGAACCTCACGGACGAGGTGTACGACCTCAACAAGCTGAACACGGTGTATGCGAGCAGCCAGCCCGGCACGCCGCGCCTGTGGGGTGTGACCGTGCGTCGCAGCTTCTGAGCCACTTCGGTCTGCGCGGGGCGTTCAGATTGACCGCCTCGCGTGGACGATGCTATTTCGTCGCCCGGTCATCACGGCGCTGAACAGTCACATGAGTATTTTCTCCGGCGAGGCGAGAGCAGGAAGCAAGGTCACGGCGCTCGCCGCGGGCTCGGCGCTCGCGCTTCTCCTCATGGCGGGCGGCTGTGTCGCTTCGTCCGCCAAGCCGCGGGGTGACATCGTCATCGACGGCAAGAACGTCCACCCGGAGAGCATCACGTCCCTGGCGGATGGCACGGTGATCACGGGCAGTCTCGGCGGCACGATCTATCGCGCCGGCCCACAGGAGAACGTGGCAAAGCCCTGGATCGTCCCGGATGCGCAGAACGAGTTGCTTGCGGTGTTCGGTGTGCTCGCGGACGAGCGCTCGCGCACGCTGTGGCTGTGCTCCGTGCCGAACCCCTTCGGTCCGCCGAAAGCGGACGCAGTCTCATCGCTGATGGCGTTCGACCTGGGCACCGGCCAGCGCAAGGGCGTCTATCCGCTGCCCACTCCGGGCCCCGTGTGCAATGACATGACGGTCGGCGCCGATGGCTCGGTGTACGCCGCGGATACCGCGAATGGCCGCATTCTGAAGCTCGTACCCGGCGCCTCCGCGCTCACCTTGTGGGGCGAGGGCGAGCCGCTCAAAGGCATCGATGGCATCGCATTCGATGGCTCGGGCGTGCTGTACGTCAACATCGTCACGCGGGGGGCCTTGATCCGCGTCGAAACACAGGCAGACGGCACCATGGGGGCACTCACGGAGCTCACCCTGTCACAGCCCATCTCCGGTCCCGATGGCATGCGACTCATCGCAGGCAACCGCTTCCTGCTCGCGGAGGGCACCGGCGGCCGCGTCGATGAAGTCACCATCAACGGTGACGACGCAACCATCCGTGTGTTGCGCGAAGGGCTGGATTCCTCGCCTGGTGTCACGCTCGTTGGTGACACGGCGTACGCCACTGAAGGAAAGATCGGCTATCTCATCGACCCGAAGCGTCGTGGGCAGGATCCCGGCACGTTCCGCGCGGTCGCCATTCCGCTTCGTTGAACCGTTTGAGCTTCTGCATCGAAAGGCGCCTCATGCGCAGACAATCCCTGGCTCGTTCCCTGGTCCTCACCTGCGCGGCGTTCGCAGCGGCATGTGTGATCGCGAGCCCGTCGGCCCTTGCGCAGGCTCCCGGCGAGCGCAGCGCCGTCACGCCTTCGGATTGTGACTACGGATGCCTGATCGGCTTCGTGCGCGGCTATATGAGCGCACTGGCAAAGAAAGACCCGACGGCCGTCCGCTTCACGCGTGACGTGCGGTTCACGGAGAACAACGTCGAGATCCCGATCGGCGATGGTTTGTGGGGCACCATCACGGGTGTGCCATCTGCGGCACTGGAAGCCGCGGATACGACCACCGGCCAGGCTGCGTGGCTCGGGTATGTGGAAGAGCATGGCCTGCCGGTCTACTACGGCATGCGCATGAAGGTGCAGGGCCGCGCCATCGCCGAAGTGGAAACCATCGTCGTGCGCACCACGGGCCTGCCGTTGCCCTTCGGTGACGTGAAGAAGCTCGCTCACGACAAGTCGTTCACGGAAGTGCTGCCGCCGGAAAGCCGCCGTTCGCGCGAACGCCTCACAGCCGTCGCGGACAGCTACTTCAACACCGTGGAGCTGAACGATGGCGTGGTGTTCGCGCCCTTCCACGATGATTGCTCGCGCATCGAGAACGGCATCTTCACGACGAAGGCGGCGCCCGGGTCCGCCGGCAGCGCGAGCTCCGTCGCCGAAGGCTGCGTCGCGCAGTTCAAGCTCGGCATCTACCGCATCAACAAGCGCATCCGCGAACGCCGGTACCCGCTCGTGGACGTCGAGCGCGGCGTCGTGGTGGCCACGGGTTTCTTCGATCACGCGAACGAGTTCGATCGTTACACGCTCACGGACGGCAAGGAGATGAAGACGCTGCTGAAGTGGCCGAACTCCATTTCGCTCGTCGAGGCCTTCAAGATCGTGGACGGCAGGATCTACGCGATCGAGGCCGTCTTCACCTACGTGCCGTACTTCATGCACTCGCCGTTCTGGAGCACGCAGCCGCTGCCGCCTGCGCCCCGCCAGGCGAGCGCTGTGGCGCCGGCCTGCGATCGCACCTGCCTCGTCGGTTTCGCGGATCGCTACATGGATCACCTCGTGAAGCGGGACCCGAAGGGCCTGCCATGGGCCGACCACGTGCGCTTCACCGAGAACAGCGTGTCCATGAACATCGGTGAGGGCCAGTGGGGCTCGATCCGCAAGAAGACCTCCACGCCGCTCTACGCGGCGGACCCGCTCACGGGCAACGTGATGTGGCTCGGTGTCATCGAGGATCATGACGCGCCCGCCTACTTCGCCGCCCGCCTGAAAGTGGAGGGCGGCAAGATCAGCGAGGTGGAAACGGTGGCCGCGCGGGCGCGCAACCCTGGCCCGTTTGGCGACACGACGAAGTTCAGGAACGACCCGCTCTTCACGCAGGCGCTTGCGCCGGCCGAGCGCCGTTCGCGTGAACGGCTCACGGCCGTGGTGGATAGCTACCAGACCACGAAGCAGCAGAACGACGGCACGATCTTCACGCAGTTCGACCCAGCCTGTGCGCGCAATGAGAATGGCATGTCCGTCACGCACGGTGACGGCGGGCCGGCCGTGATCGCGAAGGGCGCGGCGGCCATCGCCGAAGGCTGCGAGGCCCAGTTGAAGCTGGGCCTGTACAAGCCGGTCGATCGCATGCGGGACAGGCGTTATCCGCTCATCGACGAGGAGCGCGGCATCGTGGTGGCGGTCAGCTTCGCGGACCACTCGCTGCGCGAGACGCGCTATCAGACCACGGATGGTGAGACGCGCGAGACGCAGGACAAATACCCGAGCTCTCGCGAGCTCTTCGAAGTGTTCAAGCTGCGGGACGGGAAGATTCAGCGGATCGAAGCGCTGTCGGTGTTCCAGCCTTACCGCATGCCCTCGCCCTGGATGCAGTGAGGGTCAGTCGCGACTGAACACCGACGACACGCGGACGAAGATCTGCCGAACAAGGGCCGTTGCGGCCGGGACGTCCTGTTCACGAAGGCGCTCGAGCAGCGACGCATGCATATCCACGAGCGGCTGCAGATCCTCACCGGAGCGGACGAGGCGCTGCAGCACGATGCGGCCGCGCACGTCCCAGTGCAGCGAGTCCCACACCATGAGGAACATGCGGTTGCCGCTGCCCTCGATGAGGTGACGGTGGAAGCGCAGCGCCTCGTCGATATAGGTTTCGGTGTCGTTGCGCTTCACGGCGGACGACATGGTCAGCACGCATCGCTCCAGCGCGGTGAGCACAGTTTCGTTGCAGGGCGCGGCCAGCTCCACCGCGCGCACTTCCAACGTGGCGCGCAGCTCGTAGGATTCGCGCATCTCGTCGAAATCCGCGCCACGCACGCGCGTGCCGCGATAGCGCTCGCTCGTGACGAGGCCGGAGCCTTCCAGCTCGCGCAACGCTTCCCGGATGGGCGCCTGGCTCACGTTGAATTCGCGGGCGAGCGTCAGCTCCTTGAGCTGGGTGCCTGCGGCATACGTGCCATCGAGAATGCGGGCCACGAGCACGTCGCGAATGTGGTCGCGCATGCAGGTGCGCTTGACCGTCAGCCCGCCTGCGACCGTCCTGTAGGCCGATCCACTCATCACTTCATCCCGGAACCCGCTCATCTTCACAACGCCGGATGGTCGAGATTGTCCCGAGTCCATCCGCCCCCTAGCGCGCGCACGAGCCCCACAGCGGCGTTCATCCGGTTGACCCGTGCTTCCAGCGCATCGCGCTGGGCCTGCAGGAACGCGGTTTCGGTCGTGGTGACTTCCACGTAATCCGCCACGCCTGCGGCGTATCGCCGTCCCGAATGATACGCGGATCGTTGAGCGGAAGCGGCCGCGGCCTCATTGGCCGTGACCTCATCCGCAAGATGGCGGAGCGCCGCGAGGTTGTCCTCGACTTCCTGGTAGGCCGTGAGCGCAGCCTTGCGGTAGTTCGCCACGGCTTCCTCGTGTGCGGCGCGAGCCTGCGAGTTGAGGCCGGAGCGCCTGCCGAAATCCAGCAGGGGCAGCTGCGCGGCCGCGGGCCCCGCAGACCAGAAGCGGCTCGGTGCGTTGAACCAGCTGGCGGCGCTCGACCCCTCGTATCCGATGGCCGCGCCCAGCGAGAACACCGGGAACCAGGCCGCGCGCGCGACACCGATCTCGGCGTTGGCTGCAGCCACGGCGCGCTCGGCGCTCGCCACATCCGGGCGGCGCAGAAGCAGACTGGAAGGCAGGCCGAGCGCTATGGGGGGCGGGTCCCCCACGAAGGGCGCCGGTTCGAGCGTGAACCGCGACGCGGGCTCGCCCAGCAGCACGGCGATGGCGTGCTCGAACTGAGCGCGCTGCAACCGCTGCGCGGCAAGCTGCGCGCGTGCGGTCTGCCGAAGGGTGTCGGCCTGGTCCACGTCTGTTGCCGCGGCGATGCCGCCGTTGTAGCGATTGCGGGTGAGCTCGTATGCGCGGTCGTAGGCCTGGATCGTATCTTCCAGCAACCTGATCTCCGCGTCCGCTCCCCGCAAAGAGAAGTAGCTCGAGGCTAGCTCTGCGCGCAGCGCAAGATCCACCCCCGCGAGGTCGGCCGCGCTGGCCTGCACGCGATCGCGGGCAGCGGCGGCCGTGTTTCGCAGCCGGCCGAACAGATCGAGCTCCCAGTTGAGGTCGAGCCCGGCAACGAGGTCGTTGCGGGTCGAGGCAGCGCCCCGGCCGAAAGGCGACCCTGCGGAGATGCGCTCGCGTTCACCCGATGCGCTCGCATCTACGGTCGGGCCGAGGTCGGACCGCGCCTGCCGCGCGATGCCACGCGCCTCCTGGAACCTGGCGATGGCCGCGCGCAGGTCCTGGTTGCTGTCCTTCAGACGATCCTGCAGCTCGTTGAGCTTCGGGTCGCCGAACGCCTGCCACCAGGCGCTGCGCGGCTCGGCATCCGCCGAAGCCACCGGCATCCAATCGCCCGCTTCCTTGTATTGCGTCACTTCCGGCGTCTGGGGTGTCTCGTACTTCGGCGCGAGCGAGCAGGCGCTGAGCGCGCCGGCAACGGCGAAGGCGAGCAGGCGAACGTGTTTCATGACCGGGCGACCGCCGCCGGTTCTGCCGCCGGCGCGGACTGCGGATTCGAGACCCGCACCGGCATGCGGTTCGTCAGCGAGTCCGGTGGGCTCAGGATGACGTCGTCCTGCGCCGTGAGGCCGTGAACGATCTCGATGTCGGTGCCGTAGTCCCGACCGAGCGTCACCGGCTTCAGCACCACACGGTTGTCGGGCCCCACGGTCGCAACGTGCAGCCCGTCGCCCCGGAAGAGCAGCACATTCGCGGGCACCTTGAACCTGGATTCATCGCCCGGCACGTGGAAGTGCACTTCGGCATAGGCGCCCGGCAGCAGCTCGCCCTTCGAGTTGTCGACGATGAGCTGCGTGAGCAGGGTCCGCGAGGCGAAATCCAGCGCTTCAGAGGTGCTCGCGAGCTTCGCCTGATACTTGAATCCCGGGCGGTCCGGAAGCTCGACGTCCGCCATCAGGTTCGGCTGCATCAGCGCCGCGTAGGTCTGCGGCACACGCACGTACAGGCGCAGAACTCGGGTGTCGGCAATTCTGAACAGCTCGCGCCCGGCGCTGCTGCCCGCGTTGATGAGCTGACCGACGTCCGTGTTGCGCGCGGTGACGACGCCATCGAACGGAGCCACGATGGTCTTGAACCCCGAGAGCTCACGCAGCCTCTGCAGGTTCGCGCGGGCCGCCTGCAACTGAGCGTTGCCCGCATCGGCGAGACTGATCTTCTCGTCCGCTTCCTGCTTTGACACGGAGTCCGTGCTTCGCAGGTCACGCCAGCGGGTCGCGGTGATGCCGGCGATCTTCTGGTTCGCTTCCGCATTCGCCAGATCCGCCTGCGCCTGGCGCAGCTGCTGATCGAGCTCCGGCGCGTCGATCTCCGCGAGCTCCTGCCCTGCCTTCACGGGCGTGCCGATGTCCACGAGCCAGCGCTTCAGATAGCCATCCACGCGCGCGTAGATGGGCGCGTCGTAGTTCGCCTGCAGATTGCCGGGGAGTGTGAGCACGTCGCTCTGCGACTCCGGCTCCGGCTTTACGGTGGCAACGGTGATGATCGCGTTCTCGGTCGTCTCGGCTTCGAGAGTCGCGTTCGCGCGCTGCGAATCGAAGATTCCCCACGCCGCGAGCCCGATCGCGAGCACGCCGCCAACGGCGCCCGCGCGCGCCAGGCCGCTCATGCGGGGAAGACTTCTGTGGTGGGTCGTCGAGTCAGTCATGGAATTTCGATCCAGTTGCAGGTTCAGGTGGCCGCGGGCGCCGTCCGGGCGCCACGTTTGTTGCGGCCGTGGATACTCGCGAACACCGTGGGCACGAAGAACAGTGTCGCGACGGTCGCAAACAGCAGGCCGCCGATGACGGCGCGGCCCAGCGGCGCGTTCTGCTCGCCGCCTTCGCCCAGCCCAAGGGCCATCGGCAGCATGCCGATGATCATGGCCAGTGCCGTCATCAAGACCGGGCGGAAGCGAGTGAATCCCGCTTCGGTCGCGGCCTGCTGTGGGGTCGCACCTTCAGCCAGGCGCTGGCGTGCAAAGCTCACCATGAGGATGCTGTTCGCCGTGGCGACACCCATGCACATGATGGCGCCCGTCAGGGCGGGCACGCTGAGCGTGGTACCGGTCAGGAGGAGCATCCAGGCGATGCCCGCGATGGCGGCCGGCAGTGCGGTAATGATGATGAAAGGATCCAGCCAGGACTGGAAATTGATCACGATGAGGAGGTAGACGAGCACGATCGCGCCGGCGATGCCGACGAAGAGGCCCGTGTACGATGAAGTCATCGTCTGCATCTGGCCGCGCGCGACGATGCGCGTGCCCTTCGGCAGCTTGTCCTGGTAGGAGGCGATGATCTTGTTGATGTCCTTCGCCACCGACCCGAGGTCACGTCCCTGCACGGCGCCGAAGATGTCGATGAGCGGCTGCGCGTCGTAGTGCGACACCACCGTCGGGCCGAAGCCGCGCGAGATGTTCGCGAGCCCGCCGAGGATCTGCTGCTGGCCGCTGCCTGCGTTCACCGGCAGATTCTGCAGATCCTGAAGTGATCTCATCGAGTACTGCGGGGTCTGCGCCACGATCGGGTATTGCAGGCCGGTCTCGGGATTGAGCCAGAACGTCGGCGTGATCTGGCTGCTGCCCGAAAGCGTCAAGAGCAGGTTGTTGGCGACGTCGCTCTGACTGAAACCCAGCTGCTCGGCGCGGCTGCGGTCCGTGCGCACGCGCAGCTCCGGCGTGTTGAAGGTCTGCTGGATGCGCCCATCCACGAGGCCGGGCACACGACGCAGCTCCTCGAGCATCGCGTTCGCGATCTCGCGGTTCTTCGGGCTCGGGCCGACGATCTGCACATCGATGGGCGCGGGCACGCCGAAATTCAGGATCTGGCTGACGATATCCGCGGGCAGGAACGCGAAGGTCGAGCCGGGGAACTGCTGAGGCAGCACTTCGCGCAGCCTCTTGATGTATCCGGCGGTAGGCGCGTGATCCTCTTTCAGGGAGATGAGCACATCGGCATCACTGGAGCTGATGGTTCCGGAATTGCCATAGGTGATGTTGATGCCCGACACCGGCAGGCCGATGTTGTCGACGATGCTGGCGATCTCATGCGGCGGAATCACCTTGCGGATCGCGGACTCCACGTGATCCACCATCGCGGCGGTGTCCTCCACGCGCAGGCCCGTGGGGCCGCGGACGTGCAGCTTGATCTGCCCGGCATCCACTTCAGGGAAGAAGTTCCGGCCGAGAAACGGGTACAGCAGCATCGAGGCCAGCACCACGCCGAGGAACACCATGATGAACGCGCGACTGTTGCGGACCACTCCGCCCAGTGAGTTGTGATATCGCTCGCGGACGCGCTCGAAACGCGTCTCGAAACGGCGCTGGAAGCGCTGCCACGCGTTCGGGTTCGCGGCGGCCGCCAGCTCCTGCTCGTGGGTGCGCAGCCAGTACTTCGCCAGGGTGGGAATGAGTGTGCGCGACAGCACGAACGACGTCAGCATCGCGAACACCACTGCCTCGGCCATGGGCACGAAGAGGTATCGCGACACGCCGGCGAGCAGGAACATCGGCACGAACACGATGCAGATCGCGAGGGTCGAGACGAGCGCCGGAATCAGGATCTGCTGCGAGCCCTCGATGATCGCGTCTTCGACGTTCCGACCCTCCTCGAGATAGCGGTTGATGTTCTCGATGGTGACGGTCGCATCGTCGACCAGAATGCCTACGGCGAGCGCGAGGCCGCCGAGCGTCATGAGGTTGATCGTCTCGCCGAGCGCGTTGAGGAGAATGATCGACATGATGATCGACAGCGGAATCGAGATCGTGACGATGAGTGTGCTGCGCCAGCTGCCGAGGAACAGCAGCACCATGAGTGCCGTGAGACCGGCGGCGGTCAGGCCCTCGGTGACCACGCCATTCACGGCGGCTTTCACGAACACGGACTGATCACCGGTGGGGTGGATGGAAGCACCCTCCGGCAGCAGCTCACGAATGAGAGGCAGCCGTTCCTTGATGGATTCGACGATGTTCAGCGTCGAGGCCGAGCCCGTCTTCTGGATCGTCATGAGCACGGCGCGACGGCCGTCGACGCGCACGATGTTGATCTGCGGCGGGTGCCCGTCGTGCACGTGCGCCACGTCGCGCACGTAGGTGACCGCGCCGTCCTGCTCCTTGACGGGCAGGTCGTTCAGCTCGTCGATCTTGAGCGGGCTGGCGTTGAGCTTGACGTTGTACTCGGTGCTGCCGATTTTCTGCGTGCCAGCGGGAATGATGAGGTTCTGCCGGCCGAGGGCATTGTTCACGTCCACCGGAGAGATGCCGTGCGCCCGCAGCGCATCCGGCTTCAGGTCCACCTGAACCTGGCGGGCAGCGCCGCCGAACGGGTAGGGGATGGACGCGCCGGCGATCGTCGCGATCTGCGCGCGGATGAACTGGTTACCGAAGTCGAAGAGCTCGGATTCCGTCAGCTTCTGGCTCGAGAGCGCGAGCTGGATGATCGGCACGCTCGACGCGTTGTATTTCAGGATGAGCGGCGGCGTCGTGCCGGTGGGCATCTGCCGCAGCAGCGTCTGGGCGAACGCGGTCACCTGCGCCATGGCGAGGTTGATGTCGACGCCGGGCTGGAAGAACACCTTCACGACGGACACGCCGGGGTAGCTCTGGGACTCGGCGTGCTCCACGTCGTTGACGATGGTGGTGAGGTAGCGCTCGATGGGCGCCGTGATGCGGCCCGCCATCTCGTCCGGAGGGATGCCGGCGTAGTTGAACGTGATCGCCACGACCGGGATGCCGATGTCCGGGAAGATGTCCGTCGGCATGCCGGCGCGGCCGGGTGAGCCGAAGACGGTGAGCGCGCCGAGCAGCGGGATCAGCAGGGCGAGGACAATGAAGGTGTAGGGGCGGCGCAGGGCCACCTGAAGAATCCACATACACGAGCCTGGGCTGGGCTGGATAGATTATCGATAATTTACGGCTTGATGCGACGCGTGTGCGTCTCCCGGAAGGGGGGCCGTCGGATTTCGGCTGTAGCTCGCGGGGCGTCCGCTGTCACAGCACGCACGGATCGCCGGGTCGAAATGCGACCGGGCGTTTCAGGCCCTTCCGGACGCCGGCCCCGCCTCGCTGCGCAGATGCGCGCGACGCGCGCCGGCGGTCATCAGGCCGCGATGGCGGGTTTAAAGGGGCGCCCGGGCGTCATTGGGCGTCGCCCCCACTCATGTGCTTGATGAGCGGCGCGATCTCGCCCGGATCGGACGCTTCGGCGCCCGTCTTCGCGGGCGTGAACTTGAGCTTCTGGAGATAGTGCTCGGGCTCGCGGATCATCTTCGCCCGCACGATCTGGGCGTAGTAGGTGCGGGCCTGGTCGACGTCCCGCTCGCCTTTGACGATGTCGTCGGCCACGTTCAGGGCGAGGAAGTTGATGTCCTCCGCGTCCGACGTGGAGGACAGCTCGCCACGCACGCGGTTCGCGACGAGGGCGGAGTTGAACTGCGCGAGCTCCGCGAGCTTGTCGATGGGCACGTTGTAGTTGATCACCTGCTCCAGCACGTTTTTGTGGGGCGCTGCGAAGTTGTGCTGGATCTCCTCCTTGTAGAGCGTCGTGCGCTTCCAGGGGCCGTTGTTCAGCCAGGTGACCTGGCGCGCGGTGATCTCCACCGGGGCGCCGTACTTCGTGAAGAGCAGCGCGCCGAGGCGGCGCGTGCGCTCCGGCCAGCCGGCCAGGGTCTTCTGTGCCCACGCGATGCCCGCGTCGCTCGGAATCTGGGAGGGATTCGGTGCGGGCGGCTCCGGCAGCGGAATGCTCTTCTGCTGAGCCACCTGCGACTGCGGGGGTACCTGCGCGCTGGCGAGAGTGGCGATGAGCAGGGTGGAGGCGGTGGTGAGCAGGAGTCGGCTGGCAGTCTTGAGCATGAGCGAGGGGCTTTCAGGTCTCCGGGCGATCGTGCGCTGGCGACGGCGGATGCAGCGAAGCGTCGTCAGGTGTCCTGCCCGTAGTCTCCATCGGGGTGGTCCACTTCGCCCAGCTTCCAGTATCCGCGCGTCACGGCGTGGTCGCGATTGATTCCACGCTCGGTGAGCAGATGGCGGCGGATCCGCCGCATGGCGCCCGATTCACAGGCGACGTACACGCGCCCGGAGCCCGCCGGGAACACGTATGCACGCAGCTTCGCTTCCAGCGGCTCGCCCGCATGAGCCGGCCCGGGGCCCCGGTGCAGCCACGTCACCTCGGTGCCGGGTCGGGCGGGGAGCGCAACCTCATCGTCCTTGTCCGCGACTTCGATGAACACCGTTGCGCCCGCCGACGCCGGCAGTGACTCGAGAATGGTCGAGATCGCCGGGATCGCGGTCTCATCCCCGGCGAGCAGGAACCAGTCGGCGCTCGCATCGACGACGTAGTTCCGCCCCGGGCCCGCGATCATCAGGCTCTGGCCCACGGCCGCCTGCGCGGCCCAGGTGGAGGCGGGGCCTTCCCCATGCAGGATGAAATCCACGTCGAGCTCGCCCGCTTCCGGGTCGAACCGGCGTGGTGTGTATGTGCGCATCGTCGGGCGCGGCGCTCCGTCGGCCGGCGCGGCGGTGGCGCTGGCCATGGGCGCAGACGACCCCGGCTCCGGGAGGATGAGCTTGATGTGCGCGGCCGGACCATTCCAGCCGAACGCGGAGAGCTCATTTCCGGAGAAGGTCACGCGCACCATGCGCGGCGTCAGGCGCTGCACGCGCTTCACGGTGGCAGCGTAACGGGGCTTGCGGGGCTTGGCAGTGCTGGCAGGCGCAGCGGCGTTCATTCAATTCTCCGAGCTCGGTGGGTGAGTTGGATCGCGAAGCTCATCGCCAGGGTCGGCGTGGCGCAAGACAGTGCCACGGATCTCGACGCAGGATCTTCGCATCCGTCGCTCGCGGCCGAAATGGTCACTAACACGACGGCCGGTGTTCATCGCGCGTGCGGCGCGAACACAACTCACAAGATATTGATTGCGGCGTGCGAGCGGGGCGATGCGTCGTTTGACGCACTACCCGGTTCGCGAGTGCGGCTACTTCGCCTGGTCCGCCGGTATCGGCAGGAAGATGCGCCAGGCCTGAGTCGGATGGCGGACTGCCCAGGGAATGGCCAGGAGGCCCGGCGCGATGTAGACCGACTGCCGCGCGCCTTCGATCTGCACGGTCTCGCTTTCCTCGACTTCACGCAACTCGAAAGGATCGGGCAGCTCGGCCGTGAGCTCGTTCCGCGGAATGAGGTTCACGATGTCCGGTGGCGCGAGATCGAGCCGCCAGGGCACGGGTCTCTCGGGATTCACAGGCGCAAACGTGAAGCATTGCTTCGACACACTGAGGCAGAACTGGTCGCCGGGCAGGCGGGGCGCGGTGATCGTCGTCGTAGCGTCCGGGACCTCTTCCGATTCGGGCGGCGGGGCTGTCAAGTCAACAACCGGCTCAGTTGCTGACGAGCTTGCCGGAGCAGATACGGGTGCTGATGGGTTGGAGACCGCGAGCACATCCGACGTCGGCGTTGGCGCATCGGCACCGAATGACGTCGCGGGCACCGCGAGCGCGCCTGCGGTAAGCGCCACGCTCAAATAACTGGCCATCGACTTCATCTGCTGCCTCGCGTGCTTTGAGAGACGTCGCATATGTCGGGGCATTCGAGGCTACGCGCAAGCCCCAACCCCGGCAACTGAGCTCTATTTCAGAAAGGATTTCCGCTGACACACTTTCCGGACGCGGGCCGGAACTTGGGTATGAACCACGCGTTTCAACATGGTTGAATAAGCAGCATGAGTACATTCCTGCTCGTTCACGGTGCCTGGCATGGCGCCTGGTGCTGGTACAAGATCGTTCCGCGACTCGAGAAGGCCGGGCACACCGTCATCGCGCCGGACCTTCCTTCGCTCGGGCGTGACAAGACGCCTGTGAATCGCGTGTCGCTCGCCACCTGGCGGCAGTTCGTGTGCGGCCTCATCGACGACGCGCCGGAGCCCGTGATCCTCGTGGGACACAGCCGGGGTGGCATGGTCATCACGGATGTCGCCGAGCACCGCCCGGATCGCGTCCGCAAGCTCGTATATCTCGCAGCGTTCCTGCCTCAGAACGGCGAAAGCCTGTTCGACCTGGCGTCGCTGGCAGAGGGTTCCCTCGTGCCACCCAACATGGTCATGTCGGATGACAGGAGCTCGAACACAGTTCGGGATGCTGTCGTTCGCGATGCATTCTATGGAGAGTGCTCGGATGAAGACGTTGCGCTCGCGCGCCTGTTGCTTCAGCGTGAGCCGACGTTGCCGCTTGCCACGCCAGTGCACACCACCGCAGAGAATTTCGGGCGTGTGCCTCGCGTGTACATCGAGACATTGAGGGACAGGGCGGTTACCCCTCCGTTGCAGCGGAGAATGCAGGCGGCGCTACCCTGTGAGCAGATATTCGCCATCGATACGGATCACTCGCCGTTCTTTTCGCGCCCCGAGGAGCTGATCGCTCAACTCACGAGCCTGCAACGCTAGTTCGATTCGCAAGAGTCGCCCTGCGCCCCGCGGCGTGCGCGACGTCTTTGCGGACATCAGCTTCGCTTCAGGGTGCCGGAGACGCGACGTTGGCGGCCTGAGCCGCAGCACAACTTGACGTGAACACGCCTGGCTATTGCACGATGCCACTCATGGAAACCGCTGCAACGATCATCCAACGTCTTTCGCTGTTGCCTCATCCGGAAGGGGGCTGGTATCGGGAGGTCCATCGCGCCGCGGAGCGCGTCGAGTGCGCGCGAGGTGCGCGGTCTGCGCTCACTACCATCTACTACCTTCTCGAGCACGGTCAGATCAGTCGATGGCACGTGGTCGCTTCGGACGAAGTCTGGCACTTCTACGCAGGCGCGCCTCTCGAGCTGCTCGCATACGACCCTGACAAGCGCGTGTTGAAGAAGCATGTGCTCGCTATGCCTGACACCACGCACGAGCCGCTTGGCGTGATCCCTGCCGGGCGCTGGCAGGCGGCACGCACGCTCGGTCCTTACACACTCGTTGGCTGCAACGTCGGGCCGGGGTTCGACTTCGCGGACTTCCGCTTCGTTTCCGCCTTACCGGATCACTCAGCTCACTTCACCGGGGATCTCGCGGCGTTCGCCGATCTTCTTTGAGCCACGCGTCATTGTCGTCAAGCGGCAAGACGAGTGCTGGAAGCCATGCGTTCTGAGCTCATCTGCGCCGACTGTCGAGTTGCGTTCCACCGGCGTTTCCGTGTCGCTGGCCCAGATCCACGAAGGCATGCCAGCACCTCAATGAGAAAGCCCCCAATGAAAAAGCCCCGCGAGGTGCGAGACCTCGCGGGGCTTTCGTTTGCTGCCGCTTCTACAGCGCTGGATCAGTCATCCATCAGGAAGCTGCGGAGCTGCTCGCTGCGGCTTGGGTGACGCAGCTTGCGCAGGGCCTTCGCTTCGATCTGGCGGATGCGCTCGCGCGTGACGTCGAACTGCTTGCCGACTTCCTCGAGCGTGTGATCCGTGTTCATGTCGATGCCGAAGCGCATGCGGAGCACCTTTGCTTCCCGAGGTGTCAGTTGCGCAAGTACCGCATGAGTGGTCTCACGCAGCGACTCCATGGTGGCCTGGTCGATAGGCGAGGCGACGGACGTGTCCTCGATGAAATCGCCAAGATGGGAGTCCTCGTCATCACCGATGGGGGTTTCCATCGAGATGGGCTCCTTGGCGATCTTCAACACCTTGCGGACCTTGTCCTCGGGCATTTCCATGCGCACGGCCAGCTCTTCCGGCGTCGGCTCACGACCCATCTCCTGCAGCATCTGCCGCGAAATGCGGTTCAGCTTGTTGATGGTCTCGATCATGTGCACCGGAATGCGGATGGTGCGCGCCTGGTCCGCGATGGAGCGGGTGATGGCCTGGCGAATCCACCACGTTGCGTACGTGGAGAATTTGTAGCCGCGACGGTACTCGAACTTGTCCACGGCCTTCATGAGGCCGATGTTGCCCTCCTGGATCAGATCCAGGAACTGCAGGCCGCGGTTCGTGTACTTCTTCGCGATGGAGATCACGAGGCGCAGGTTCGCTTCGACCATCTCCTTCTTCGCACGGCGGGCCTTCGCCTCGCCGATGGAGACTTCGCGGTTCACCTCTTTGATGTCGTTGATCGTGAGGTGATACGACAGCTCGAGCTGCTCGAGCTTCTTCTGCCGCCGCTCGATCTCGTCCTTGAATTTCGCGAGCTGCGCCGAGTACTTCTTGCCGCCCTTGATGTGCTTGGCGAGCCAGCGCGGGCTCGTCTCGTTCTTCGGGAACGAGGCGATGAAGTCCTTGCGCGGCATGCCGGCGTCGCGCACGGAGATGATCATGATCTCCTTCTCGAGCTGGCGGACTTCGGCCACGTGCGTGCGCAGGTTCAGGATGAGCGCATCGAACATGCGGGGCGAGAGCTTGAGCTCCATCATTTCGCCGGAGAGCTTCTTGCGCAGCTTGAGGGTCTTCGGATCCTTCGCGCCCAGCTTCTCGATGTGCTGGAGCACCTGCGCGTAGAGCTTCTGGATGGACGTGAAGCGACGCAGGGCCTCTTCGGGATCGGGGCCGGTGTCGACGGCTTCCTCGGCCTCGTCACCTTCCTCGGCCTCCTCGCTTTCCTCGCCCTCGGATTCAGCTTCGACGAGCTCGAGCTTCGTGGGATTCTGCGGCTGGGCAATGACGTCCGGCGCGTTCGGGTCGATGAAGCCGACGATGATGTCGACGAGGCGGGCCTGGCCCACCTTCACCGGCTCGTAGGCCTTCAGCAGGAAATCGAACGTCGGCGGATACATCGAAAGCGCATTGCGCACGGCATCGAGGCCTTCCTCGATGCGCTTGGCGATGCGGATTTCACCTTCACGCGTGAGCAGCTCCACCGTTCCCATTTCGCGCATGTACATGCGCACGGGGTCGGTGGTGCGGCCGAGCTCGGCGTCGAGGGCGGCCAGCGCGGCGGCGGCTTCCTCGATCGCTTCCTCATCGGCCGGGGCGGAAGGCTCGGCGGAGAGCAATGCCTCCGTATCCGGTGCCTTCTCGTACACCGGGATGCCCATGTCGTTGATGGTGTTGACGATATCCTCGATCTGCTCGGGATCGACGATCTCGGAGGGCAGGTGATCGTTCACCTGCGCGTACGTCAGGTAGCCCTGCTCCTTGCCCCGCGCGATGAGGAGCTTGAGCTGGGACTGACGGTCCTCCGGCATGGCGGGCAGGCGAGAAAGGCCGAGAGGGACCTTCTTTTCCGCAGCGGCTTTCGCGCTCTTCGCGTCACCCTTGGTGTCCGAACCGACTTCGGAGTGCCTGGCGGCGTGAGCTGCGCCGTGCGCAGCAGCAGGGGCGGAATGCGCGGCGGCGGCCGCTGGCTTCTTCGCAGCAGCGGCAACGGCAGGCTTGGCAGTCTCCTTCTCGCGCGCCGAGGCCGCCTTCCTGGGCGCGGCAGCGGCCTTCGCGGGCTTGTGGACGGGAGTCGGTCGTTTCTTGGCGGAGGATGTTGGCGTCTTTGGCTTACGTGTCATGACGAGAAGGGCGCGGTCTGCAATCGTTCCCCTATGTGAGCCTCGAAAGAGACTAACTCAAGGGGCGCCAAGGAAAAGCGCGCAATTCTATGGGACGCGCGCCCAACTGCCAAATCCGCGCGCTCAACGCGCGGTGCCGCCCCCGGGGCGGCGAGTGGCAAGTCTATTAAATTCAATGAGTTCAGCTGCATCGAGGGCCTCCATGCCGGATGCGCTCGCTTTCGCCTTCAGGGCTTCGAACAATCGGCTCTCCGCGAGTTCACCCAGTTTCACGAGCGCGGCCCGAAGCTCGCCGGCGGCGGCTGTCGCATCCGGCAGCACTTCTTCCTTCTGTAAAAGCTTCACCAGCGATTCTCGTTCCGGCCGATCCGCCCAGCGTTCGAGCACCTGGGCGGACACCTGCGCCGGGTTGGCGCGCAGGTTGTCCAGCAAGTCCCGGAGCAGCTCGATGCCTGGCTCTTCGAGCCTGTCGAGCCCGGCTCGTTCCCCAGGTGTTACCTGCTCCGCGATGACCGGATATCGCAGGACCGCGTCCACGGCCTGCCGGACCAGGCTGCCCCGGCCCACCCCCCCGCGGGCGCGGGCCGCATCCCGAGAAGTTTCGGGCCGCCGGAGCGGGGTGGATTCGGCTGGCGCACTGGGGAGCTTGCCGCCGGCGATCCACAGCTCTTCGAGGCGGGATGCGGGAAGCCTGATGGCCTCGGCCACCCTCCCGAGCAGCAGCTCGCGATACACGCCCGCGGGCAGCTTCGCCACGAGCGGCCGGGCGGCTTCCGCGAAGCGCGCGCGACCGTCGGCATGCGAGAGATCGACCTGCTCTGCGAGCTCACGCACGAAATACTCGGAGAGCGGTACGGCGTTCGCGAGCCGCGCCTCGAAGGCCTCACGACCTTCCTCGCCCACGAGCGAATCCGGGTCCTGACCCTCGGGCAGGAAGAGAAAGCGCATTTCGCGCCCCTCGCGTGCTTCGGGCAATGCGTGCTGGAGCGCGCGCCAGGCGGCGGAGCGGCCGGCCCGGTCGCCGTCGAACGCGAACACGACCTCGCTGACGAGCCGGAAGATGCGTTTCAGATGCTCGGGCGTCGTGGCCGTGCCGAGCGTCGCCACGGCATACGGAATGCCGTATTGATGAAGCCGCACCGTGTCCATGTAGCCCTCGACGATGACCAGCCGCTTCAGCGTGATGCGCGCCTGGCGCGTTTCGTAGAGGCCGTAGAGCTCGCGACCCTTGTGAAACAGCGGCGTCTCGGGGGAGTTCAGGTACTTCGGCTCGCCCTGGTCGATGATGCGCCCGCCGAACGCGATGACACGCCCGCGCGCATCACGGATGGGGAACATCACACGATCGCGGAAGCGGTCGTAGTGCCGCTCGCCGTCGCGCACCTGACCTCGCTCACGCTCGATGATGAGGCCGAGCTCCGCCAGCTGCTGGCGCGCGGCATCGTTGCCGCCGAAGCGACGGAGCACGTCGTTCCACGAGTTGGGCGCGTAGCCGATCGCGAAGCGCTCGATCGTCTCCGGCGTGAGCCCGCGCCGGGCGACGTACTGCCTGGCGCGTTCATCGCGTGAGAGCTGTTCGGTGTAGAACCGCGCGACGCGGCCCATGAGGTCGAAGGCGCTCTCATCGACACGCCGGGGTCCGCCCTGATCCCCGCCTTCACGCGGCACCTCGAGGCCGAGCCGGGAAGCCAGATCCTCGACCGCCTCCGGGAAGGACATGCGATCGTAGTTCATGAGGAACCCGAGCACGGTGCCATGCGCCCCGCAGCCGAAGCAGTGATAGAACTGCTTCTCCGGGCTCACCCAGAACGACGGCGTCTTTTCCCCATGAAACGGGCAGCACGCCTTGTACTCCCGCCCCTGCTTCTTGAGCGGCACACGCGCGCCGATGATCTCCGCGATGTCCGCGCGGGCGATCAGCTCATCGATGAAGGTCTGCGGAATCCGGCCCATGGGTGACGTCAGTCTAAGAGCGAACGATCCGGAGTCCAGTCTCGCGTCCGCGGCGGTCCGCTCGAAGAAGGGGCCTGGGAGGGACCGCGCGGAAGACGCATCCCTGCGACGCTCGTCAAAACGCGTCCTGCATTTTTGACGTCCCTCCCAGGCCCCTTCTTCGAGCGGACCGCCGTCTTCCGGGCCTACGCTCAGCGCAGCACGACTACGGCGATCAGGATCGCAAGAGTGAGGCCCATCACGGCGCCCGTGATCGCGAAGCGCAGGCGTTTGCCCTTGAAGGCCTTCAGAGCTTCGGGGTCTATGTAACCGCGTGTGTGGTCGATGCGGAGGACCCCGGCCTCGTGGAGTCGGTCGAGCGTGTCGCGCTCCACATCACTCAGTCCTTCCAGCGGTATGGAGCTGGATGAGTCCGTGGCCTCCAGCTGCTGCAGCCTGCGGATCATCCGGCGCTCGCTCTCCAGTCGCTTTGCGATGGCGATGCAGGTGAGGGCGATCAGGATCAGTGATGCCGCGGTGGCGAAGCCTCGTCCGGCCAGCATGCTGGAAGAAATGCGCGCGGAGGCGAGTTAGCCGAGTTTCTGCTTGATGCGGGCGCTGACGGCGCCCATGTCGGCACGGCCGGCGGCCTTGCCCTTCACCACGCCCATGACCTTGCCCATGTCCTTGATGGACGCGGCCCCGGTGGACGCGATGGCTTCGGCGATGAGGGCGTCGAGCTCGGCTTCGGACATCTGCGCGGGCAGGTACGCCTGCACCACCGCGAGCTCTGCCGCTTCCCTGGCGACGAGATCCGAGCGGCCGCCGCTTTCGAACTGCGCGATCGATTCCTTGCGCTGCTTCACCATCTTCTCGAGCACGGTGAGCACCTGCGCGTCATCGAGCATGATGCGCTCGTCCACTTCGCGCTGCTTGATGGCGGCAAGAATGAGGCGCACGGTCGCGAGCCGGTCCTTCTCGCCGGCGCGCATCGCGCTCTTCATGTCGTCGGTGATGCGTTCCTTGAGCGTCATGCGCGCAGGATCGCTGGTGAGGTGAACGGTCAGCGTGCGGAACGCATGCCGTCGCGGGAGATGCGCTTCATGTGCCGCTTGATGGCAGCGGCCTTCTTGCGCTTACGCTCCTGCGTGGGCTTTTCGTAGAATTCGCGTCGCCGCAGCTCGGTGAGAATGCCGGCCTTCTCGCAGGCACGCTTGAAACGCCGCAGGGCGGCATCGAAATACTCATTCTCGCGAACACGAACGCTCGGCATCCGAAACCTCAAACCATTGGTTTGGCTGAATAAACTACGAAACCGGGCCGGAAATGGCGCGGGGCCGCCTCAATGCGGGCCGGCGATTCTAAATGAGCCGCGCGGCAAAACGCAAAGGCCGCGAAACTAACCCGTCCCGTCCACCCTCAATACGCCGCAAGTCGTGCCCATGCGTGTCCTGGCTATCGAATCCTCCTGTGATGAAAGCGCCGTGGCGGTGCTCGACCGCCGCAAGGGGCTGATGTCTCATGAGCTTTTCAGCCAGATCGACCTGCATCGGATCTATGGCGGCGTAGTGCCGGAGCTGGCTTCGCGCGATCACGTGCGCCGGCTCCTGCCGCTCGTGCGGGCGGCGCTCGCACAGGCTGGCACCACGACGCACGAGATAGATGGCATCGCATACACCGCCGGCCCAGGGCTGATCGGCGCCCTGCTGACCGGCGCCGCGCTCGCCCGCAGTCTCGCTTACGCCTGGGGCAAGCCGGCCATCGGCGTGCATCACCTCGAAGGGCACCTCCTCGCGCCACTGCTGGAGCCTGAGCCGCCGCCGTTCCCGCACGTCGCGCTGCTGGTGTCCGGCGGTCACACCATGCTGATCGAAGTGAAAGGCATCGGTCGCTACGAGCTCCTGGGCGAGACGCGGGACGATGCGGCAGGCGAGGCCTTCGACAAGGCCGCAAAGCTTCTGGGCCTGCCTTACCCGGGCGGGCCGGAGCTGGCGCGGCTCGCGGCCGCCGGGAGGCCGGATGCCCTGCGGCTGCCGCGGCCCATGCTCGACAGGCCCGGATTGGAGTTCAGTTTCTCCGGGCTGAAGACCGCCGTGCTGAACGCCGTGCGTGAGCAGGAACTGAGCGACTCGCGCAAGGCCGACATCGCCCGCGCGGCCCAGGACGCCATCGTCGACACGCTGGTGGCGAAGGCACTACGTGCGCTGGAGGAGACCGGCCTCGACGTGCTGGTCGTGTCGGGCGGTGTGAGCGCCAATCGCGCCCTGCGCGAGAAGCTCGCCGCGGCGGCCGGGCGGCAGGGAGCGCGGGTCTTCTATCCTCGAATCGAGTTCTGCACCGACAACGCCGCCATGGTCGCGGTTGCGGGCCTCGCGAGGCTCGAGGCCGGGGAGCACGAAGGTCTCGCGATCCAGGCCCGGGCACGCTGGCCCCTGAGCTCACTGACTCCGGTCCCCGGGCAGGGGGGGCTTTCAGGCTGAAGGCGTGCGCTCACAGGCGGGTGCGGAGGCCGCCGGAGCTCTGGATGCATTCCGAGGCGGGCCGGCCTGGCGGGCAGGATGCGTCCTCGGCCAGGTGCGTTCCAACCCTCGGCAAATGCGCCCCGGGGGTGACCTCAGCCCCGCCCGCGGCGCCCTGAATCCGAGCCATGCGGCAGGGCGAGACAGCCCCTCATATTTGTGAATAATGCACCCCCCTCTCCTTCATCGAGCCTCCCGGCACGGCCGGCCTGAATTCACCATGACGAACCCCACGGCGGGCGACCGCATCTTCCTGCGCGGCCTCGAGGTCGAGTGCATCATCGGCTTCATCGAGTGGGAGCGGCGGATCAAACAGACCGTCGTCATCGACCTCGAGCTGCCGGCGGACTGCGCGCGCGCCGCGCAGACGGACGAGGTGGTCGATACCCTCGACTACAAGAGCGTCGCGAAGCGCGTCATCGCGTTCGTGCAGGCGTCCGAGTTCAAGCTCGTGGAGTCGCTGGCGCACCGCCTGGCCCTCGTCGTGCTCGACGAATTCGGCATCGAGTGGGTGCGGCTCTCGATCAACAAGCCCGGCGCCATTCGGGGGTCGCGGGATGTGGGAGTCGCCATCGAGCGCACACGCGAGCATCTCGCCGCGGCCGCGGCGCCCCGGTAGTCGCAACATGCCGCGAGTGTTCGTTGCCGCCGGAAGCAATATCGATCCGGTGCGGAATCTGCAGAAGGCCACCGCTGAGCTGGCGCGCAACTTTCCGGATGTGAGGTTCTCGCCCTGGTACCGGAACAAAGCCGTGGGCTTCGACGGTGAGGACTTCATCAATCTCGCTGCCGGCTTCACTACGGAGCTGTCGCTGCACGACCTGGTTGCGCGGCTGCGTGAGATCGAGGCGCTGTGCGGGCGCCCGCCCGGCGCGCCGAAGTGGGCGCCGCGCTCGATGGACCTGGATATCCTTCTCTACGGCGACCTCGTTCACGAGGAGCCGGGCCTGAAACTGCCACGGCCGGATCTCGTGAAACGCCCGTACATGCTCGGCCCCATGGCCGACATCGCCCCCGAGGTGCGTCACCCCACGGAGAGCGCCACGATCGGGGAGCTATGGCAGCGTTTCGACCGCGCGGCCCACAGCATGACGCCGCTGGACGACGCTACCAGCCCACGCTCCGGCCACCATCCACGGCGAGAATCTGACCCGTGACGTACGGCGCCTCGGCGCAGAAGAAGAGCGCCGCGCGGGCGACGTCTTCGGCGGAACCCGGGCGCTTCATCAGCGTGCGATCGATGATCTTCTTCTGCAGCGCGCGGTCGGTGACCTCCTCCGGCCACATGACCGGGCCCGGCGCGATGGCATTGACGCGCACCTGCGGCCCGAGCTCGCGGGCCAGGGATTTCGTGAGCATGATGAGCCCGGCCTTCGCGACGCTGTACGTGGTGTAGCGGCGCAGCGGGCGCAGGCCGTGAATGTCGGCGAGGTTCAGAATCAGCCCTTGCGTCAGGCGCAGCGACGGCGCGGCCGCCTGCGACAGGAAGAGCGGCGCCTTCAGGTTCGTGCCGAGGAGGTCATCCCAGTGATCCACGGAGATCTCGCCGACCGGCGTCGGATAGAACGTGGATGCATTGTTCACCAGCACGTCGAGCTGGCCGAAGCACTTCAGGGCCTCTTCGACGAGCGCCCGGTGACTGCGCACGTCCAGCAGATCCGCCTGCACGGGTTGGGCGGAGCCGCCGCGAAGGCGATTGAGCTCGCTCGCAAGGGCCTTCGCTTCAGCGGCGGAGCTGCGGTAATGCACTACGATGGTGGCGCCTGCGGCGTGCAGCTTGCGCGCCAGCGCTGCGCCCACGCGGCGCGCTGCGCCTGTGATGAGCACGGTCTTGCCGGCAAGCGGCTCGGCCGCTCGGCCGCTGTTCAGGCGAACGCTCCAGGTGCCCTCACCCGATCGTCCGGCGGTGTGTGCCGAAGCGCGCGGGGCGGGTTGCGTGCGGAGGGTGCGAGCGCGCTTTGCGCGCCCGGGCGATGTACGGCGTTTCGACGGCATGGGGTCGGATTATGACGGCATCCGGCTCGCCCTCAATGCTGCCGTTACCCACACGGGCCGAGCTCGCCCATTCGATCTCCGTTGCACGGATGATTGGCGAACACATCGCCGCCGCCGGCGGATGGTTGTCTTTCGAGACATTCATGCAACTCGCGCTCTACGCACCCGGGCTCGGGTACTACAGCGCGGGGAGTGCAAAGATCGGGCGGGACGGGGATTTCACCACGGCCCCGGAGCTGTCGGATCTCTTCAGTCAATGCGTGGCGCGACAGTGTGCGCAGGTGCTGGGGCGCATCGGCGGCTCGGTGCTGGAGCTCGGGGCAGGCACGGGTCGCATGGCCGCCTCCGTGCTCGAGACGCTCGCATCAGTCGGCGCGTTGCCGGACCAGTACGCCATCCTGGAGGTGAGTGCGGACCTGCGGGATCGTCAGCGAGCGCGCATCGAACAGCTGCCAGCGGAGCTGAAACGCCGAGTCGCGTGGCTCGATTCGCTTCCGGCGGAGCGGATGCGTGGCGTCATCCTTGCGAACGAAGTGCTGGATGCGCTGCCTTGCCAACGGGTGGTCGTGCGCTCCGGCGACGTGCGCTCGTTGGGAGTGCGGCTCGCCGGGCACCCGCCCACGGACGCGGATCAGCAGGCCCCGGCGTTCACCGCGCGAAGCGCCGCTTCCCCGCGCGGCCCGGGGGCTGAGCCGTTCGTCGCGAGCGAACGGTCGGCCGACGAAGCACTCCAGCGAGAGTGGCAGCGACTGAAAGGCGGGTTGCCCGCTGCCTTGCCGGATGGCTATCGCACGGAAGTCTGCATGCAGGTGCAGCCGTGGATCGCGAGCCTCGCCGATTGCCTCGATCGCGGCGTCGTTCTGCTGTTCGACTACGGCTTGCCGCGGGCTCACTACTACCATCCGCAACGCTCGAACGGCACGCTTCGTTGCCACTTCAGGCATCGCGCGCACGATGACCCGTTCGTGAACGTCGGCATCCAGGACATCACGGCGTGGGTGGACTTCACTCGCGTTGCGGAAGCCGCGGACGCCGCCGGCTTGCAGGTGAGAGGGTTCGCGACGCAGGCGGCGTTTCTGCTGGGCCTGGGAATTGAAGCGCTGGTCGCCGGCGGCGAGGCGGGGGCCCGCGGCCCGGATGCGGACATTCGCGCGCAAGCCCGGCGCGCGAGCGAAGCTCGTCAGCTCCTCATGCCCGGTGAGATGGGCGAAGTCTTCAAGGCCATCGCGCTCGCGCGCGATTTCGATGAGCCGCTGCGGGGCTTCTCGCTACAGGATCTGCGGCACCTGCTTTGACGTGCAGCCCGGTGCCGCAGCATCTGTCGTCAGTCCCAGCTGATCCCGCCGAACAGCCAGAGCGCCAGCACCAGCCCGCCGAACGCAATGCGGTACCACGCGAAGACGGCAAATGAGTGCCGGCTCACGAAGCGCAACAGGAAGCGAATGCTGGCGAGCGCGCTGATGAAGGCCACTGCGGAGCTGAGTGCGAGCGGCGCCGCCTCGGTTGCCGTGATGGCATCCCGCGCCTCCCACAGCTCGTAGACGGTGGCGGCGAGCAGCGTCGGGATGGCGATGAAGAACGAGAACTCCGTGGCCGCGCGCCGGCTCATGCCGATGAAGAGGCCGCCGAGAATCGTCGCTGCCGAGCGACTCGTGCCGGGGATGAGTGCGAGGGCCTGGATCAACCCCACTTTGATCGCATCTTTCGGCTGGAGCGCATCCACGTTCGGGATGCTTTCGGTGTGCTTGCGCTTTTCCGCCCAGAGAATGACGACACCGCCGATGACGAGCGCCAGCGCCACGGGCACCGGTGCGAACAGCACGTTCTCGATGTCGTCCTTCAACCACAGCCCCAGCACCGCGAGCGGGATGAAGGCCACGAGCAGGTTGAGTGCAAAACGCCGGGAATCGGCGCTCGTGAGCAGCGAGCGCGTCACATTCCAGAGCCGCACGCGGTATTCCCAGCACACCGCGAGGATCGCCGCGCCCTGAATGACGATGAGCGCACGCGAGGTGTCATCGCCCTCGAGACCCAACACGGATCGCGTGAGGATCAGGTGCCCGGTGCTGGAGATGGGAAGAAACTCGGTGATGCCTTCGACGAGGCCGAGAATCAGCGCGTCGAGCCAACTCATGCAGGAACAGCTTTCTTCATCGGTACGGGTCAGCCGGCGGTGACGGGGCCGCCATTATTCACGAAGCAGGGCGGTTGCGGTGGGGCGGCGTCTCACTCCGGGCGCTGCTGACGCACGGGCCGAGCGTCGGCCGGGCGTCGCCGCCGGCGGGCGGGGCAGCGATCAGGGCGCACCGGCGCCGCCTTTCGCTGTCTTCCATTCGGTGAGTGCGCGCAGGCGCTTCTCCCGCATCTTCTCGCCGATCTGCGCACCGGCGAGGCCTTCGCGCTCGGCCGGGGAGAGGACGGCGTCCGCGGCGGCGTTGCGCGCGTTCCGGACGTAGGTCGCCTGGCTGTAGTCCCGATCCTCCAGTCCCAGGCGCCCGCGGGCGTCGCACTCGCAGGCGATGAGGAATTCGTTGAAGCGCTCCGGGCGGCGGAATGCATCCGTCTCCTCGAACAGTTTCAGCATGGTGGCGGGTTTGAGCTCGAGCGCGCGGTGAACGTGCGTGTGGTAACGCGACACGATCACCGAGAGCTCCTTCAGCTCGCGCGGCACCTTCAGGCGCGCGGCGAGGCGCTCGATGAGCGGGACGCCCGCATCCTCATGCCCATGGTGCTTCGGCCAGTGCTCGCGAGGCGACTTTGCCTTGCCGAGATCGTGCGTCAGGACGGCGAAGCGAACGGCAAGTGTGGCGCCGATACGCGCCGCGAGGCGCAACGCCATCATTACGTGCACGCCAGTGTCGATCTCCGGGTGCCACTGTGGAGGCTGCGGCACGCCGTAGAGCGCGTCCACCTCCGGGAACACCGCTTTGAGCGCACCGCAATCCCGCAGCGTCTCGAAGTAGACGTCCGGCCGTTCCTCGCCGAGGGCGCGTTCCGTTTCCTGCCAGACGCGCTCGGGCACGAGCGCATCCATCTCGCCGGCGGCCACGATGCGCTTCATCAGCTCCCGCGTATCCGGCGCTACCGTGAAGCCAAGGTTCGCAAACCGTGCTGCGAAGCGCGCGACGCGCAGCACCCGTACCGGGTCTTCCACGAAGGCGTCGGAAACGTGGCGGAGCACACGCGCCTGCAGGTCCCGCCGGCCCTCGAAGGGGTCGATGATCTCGCCTGCGGCGGTCTCGGCAATGGCGTTGATGGTGAGGTCGCGGCGCTCGAGGTCATCCTCGAGCGTGACGTCCGGTGAGAACTGCGCAACAAAGCCGCGGTAGCCCGGCGCCACTTTGCGCTCCACCCGTGCAAGCGCGTACTCCTCGCGCGTCTCGGGATGGAGAAAGACGGGAAATTCCTTGCCGACCCGCAGATAACCCTGCCGTTCGAGCTCTTCCGGTGTGGCGCCCACGACGACCCAGTCGCGGTCGCCGCCAGGCAGACCGAGCAGCCGGTCCCGAACTGCGCCACCGACCAAGTACACTTGCATGCGCGCATGGTAACTGAGACTTCCACAATCGCGCGGCTCGCGCTCGTGGGCCTGCTTCTCGCTACGCTTCCCGCCTGTGGCACCACGTATCTGGCGCAGGCGGCGCGCGGGCAATGGCAGGTCTCCCACGCAAAGAAGCCCCTCGACGCCGTCATCGCGGACAAGGGCACGCCGCCAGATGTGCGCGCGCGGCTCACAGAAGTGCGCGCCGCTCGGGAGTTCGCCTCACGTGAGCTCGGCTTGCCGGACAACAGCAGCTATCGCACTTACGCGGACATCAAGCGCCCCTACGTCGTCTGGAACGTCGTCGCGGCTCCGGAATTCTCGGTGCAGCCGCAGCGCTGGTGCTTCCCCATCGCGGGTTGCGTGGCGTACCGCGGATATTTCTCCCAGTCCGCCGCGGAAAGGTTCTCGGAAGGGCTCGAAGCCAAGGGGTTCGACACGTTCGTGGGCGGCGTTCCCGCGTACTCCACGCTCGGAAAATTGTCGGACCCGGTGCTCAGCACCATGCTCGGTTACGGTGACGACGAGCTCGCGGCGATCGTGTTTCACGAGCTCGCGCACCAGGTGGTGTACGTCGCCGGCGACTCGGAATTCAACGAAGCATTCGCCGTCACGGTGGAGCAGGCGGGGCTCGAGCGGTGGCTCAAGAGCCGCGGCAGGGAGACTGATCTCGGCCGGTACAAGGAGCGGCGCGCCCGTCAGAGGCAGTTTGTCGCGCTCTTCACGCGGGTGCGGGGCACGCTTGCGAAACTCTACGCGGAGCGGATCCCGGAAGAACAGATGCGCGAGCGCAAGCGGGCGATCTTCACCACGCTGGATGCGGATCTTGCCGCGCTCGAGAAGCGCCTCGGCGCGCGATCGGGCTATCGGGAATGGACGCGGGCGGGGCTGAACAACGCACACCTCGCTTCCCTGGCGACGTACTTCGATTGCGTGCCTGGCTTCGAGCGCCTGCTCGCGCAGCAGGGCGGGGATCTGCCTTCGTTCTACGATTCCGTGCGTGAGCTTGCGAAGGAGCCCAGGGAGCAGCGGCATGCCGAGCTTTGCCGTGGCGGGGCGGACATGGTGGCAAGCGACGGGGAGAGCACGAGCGCCCGTGACGCTCAGTGAGAGCGACGGAACTCGTCGAGCTGCTGTTGCAGGTTCGTGTGACCCAGGTAGCCCGGCAACACCGCTTCCATGCGCGCAGGCTGAATGCCGAGGCTCGCGCAGCCACTGGTCTGACAGACGCTGTCGACCGTCAGCGATCTGTAGTTGTCCGTGGAGAAGGGCTTGCCGGGGACGAAGTCCATGACGAAGGCCTGCAGGCGTGCGACGAAATCCGGTAGCGGCAGGATGTGGCAGCGAAGACCCGCGGTGGTGGCGGTGAGGCGCACGAGCTCCTCGAGCGTCATCACATCCGGGCCGCAGAGGTCGTAGCTCTTGCCCGCGGTGTCGTGCTCGTCGAGCGCCCGCACGAAAGCCTCCACCACGTCGTACACGTAGATCGGCGCGAAGCGTGCGTGGGGTCGGGCGAGCGGCAGGAAGCCGCCGCTCATTCGCAGCAGCCGAGTGAACCGGTTGGTCAGCGAGTCCCGCGGCCCGAAGATGACAGAGGGCCGGAACACCGTGGCATCGATCGCGGGTGCCGCCCGCACGAGGGCCTCCGCTTCGCCCTTTGTGCGCAGGTATTGGCTGGGCGCCTGCGTGCCGGCGCAAAGGGAGCTCATGTGCAACAGCCGGGGCACACGCTGCGTCCGCATGGTTTCGACCACCTTCGCGGCGAGCTCGGTGTGGACTGACCGGAACGTGCTGCGTCCACTCTCGTTCAGGATGCCGACGAGGTTGATGATGACGTCCATGCCCTCGAAGAGCTGCGCGAGGATGCGCGGCTCATGGATGTTCCGTGCGAGCAGCTCGAGTGTCGGCAGCACCTTGAGGTGATTGCCGAGCGCGAGCCGACGTGTCGGAACGCGCACGGCGTGGCCTTCATCCACCAGGCGCGTCACGAGCTCCGTTCCCACGAAGCCCGTGCCGCCTAGCACGCAGATGTTGAGCGCTTTCCTGATCACTGCGCAGTGCCTCAGGAAGGCGCCGGTGCTCACCGCACCGGCAGCAGCAGGATGGTGTTTCCTCGCCGCACTTCCAGCACGAGCGTCGAAGCGCCCTTCGTCCGCTCGCGCAGCTGCTGAAGCGTGGTCACCTTCCCGCGATTCACGCCGACGATGATGTCGCCGTTGCGCAGGCCGGCGGAGGCGGCATTGCTGCCGGGCTCCACGCCGCGCACGATGGCGCCGCCGCCATCCGGCGCATCGGCAAGCCCTGCGCCTTCGAATGCACGGTGGATGCTGTTCGATTCCTGCGGCGTGCTCACCTTGGTGGGGGCATCGTTCGAATCCGAGATGATTGCGGTGACGCGCTGGGGCTTGCCGTCCCGCACGAGACCGATCTCGACCTTGTCTCCGACCCGGAGCAAACCGATGCTGTTGCGCAGCTCGGTGTTCGACTTCACGTTCTGCCCGTTTACCGACGTGATGACGTCGCCCGTGCGGATGCCCGCCTTCGCAGCCGGGGAGCCTTCGATGACCTGCGAGACGAGCGCGCCCTGCGTGTCACCGAGCCCGTAGAGCTGCGCGATGTCGGGCGTGATGCTGTAGATGTTCACGCCGAGGAGGCCGCGCTTCACGGAGCCGAACTTGATCAGCTGTTCCATGATCGACTTGGCCATGTTCACCGGGATCGCGAAGCCGATGCCGATGTTGCCGCCGCTGCGCGAGAGGATGGCGGTGTTGATGCCGATGAGCTCGCCCTTGAGATTCACGAGCGCGCCGCCCGAGTTGCCGGGGTTGATCGACGCGTCGGTCTGGATGAAATCCTCGAATCCGTCGGGGTTGATGCCCGAGCGGGACAGGCCGCTGATGATTCCCGATGTGACGGTGTGCTGCAGCCCGAAGGGGTTGCCGATGGCGACCACGAAGTCGCCCACTTCCACCTTGGACGAATCGGCCATGCCGACCTGAACCAGGCCCTTGGAGGGCACCTTCAGCACGGCGACGTCCGAGCGCTCGTCGCTGCCGACGAGCTCGGCTTTCAGATCGTGACCATCCTGCAGCGTCACCGTGATCTCGCTCGCGTTCTCGATGACGTGCGCGTTCGTGACGATGTAGCCGTTCTTCGCGTCGAAGATGACGCCGGAGCCGGCGCTCTGGAACTTGCGGTCGCGCTGGCCGAACTCCGGGGTGTCGAAGAAGCGGCGGAAGAACGGGTCATCGAGCAGGGGATTCGGGCTCTGCTGGCGCTGCTTGATGGTGCCTTGTGTCGAAATGTTCACCACCGCCGGCGACACCTTCTTGATCATCGGGGACAGCGATGGCACCGGTGTTTCGGCCACGGATACCGGCAACGCGGCGATGACGGGCACCGCGGGGCACAGCAGCAGCAGGCCTGCGAGAGCGAATGGGGCGCGTGACATGGAGGCATTTCCGCAAGTGGCAGTTGACCGGCCGATTTTCGGGGGCGGCGGCCCGGGGTTCAACGGGAGATTCACGAGCACCCCGCGCGCGGCATCCGGGGCGGGTCAGGGCGTGTTCCTCATGCAAAAAAAGAGGCGAGCGGCCCCTGGGGGACCGCTCGCCTGATTTCCTGCCGGCCATCCTGGCCGGCGCGCTGCGCGTCGAAGCGCGGGCGCCCAGGTGCAGGCGCCCCGGCACGCCGCTATCAGGCGGCCTGGACCTCGATGCGCTTCGGCTGCACCTCGGCCTGCTTCGGGATGCTCACCTCGAGCACGCCGTTGGTCTGCTTCGCCGTGATGCCTTCGGCCTGCGCGTTCTCCGGCAGCGTGAAGCGGCGCACGAAGGTGCCGGCCACTCGCTCTACACGCTCGTATCCGGCTTCGCCGGCCTTCACTTCGGACTTGCGCTCGCCCTTGATGGTGAGCACGCCTTTCTCCGCAGTGATTTCGATGTCTTTCTTGTCGACGCCGGGCAGGTCTGCCTGCACGACGAAACGCGTGTCTTCCTCACGCACGTCCACCGAAGGCAGCCACGCGACGGGGGCATTGCGCGCGTCGTGCGCGAACGCGTTGTCGAAAAAGTGGCTGAAATCCCGATGGAAACGGTTCACCAGGCCCCAGGGCTCGTATCGGACGATCGTCATGGTTGTATCTCCTTTGTGAGTTCTCGCGCCACGCGCGCGGCTGACGGCTGTTTGCGGGCGGTGCCCTTTCTTTCAAGTGGGGAGCCGGAGAAAGGGCGCGTCTGCAGGCGTGGAGCTGCGCGGAAAGGGGTTGGGCGGCGCCGGCCGGAAGACGCATCCTGAGAGCCTGGCCGTATCGGAATGCATCCAGCCGGAATGCCTCCCTGCACTCCGACGTGCCTCCCATTTTTTCTCTCCGCATACCTCCACGCTTCGAGGCTGCGCCGACGTTCTGCCGGCGTCGGTCATCGGCGGCTCGCGCGCGCGGCGACGGGCTGGGGGAGAGGAGAGTGGGACGCGTCGGGGCCGGTCCGGAAGCGAAAGCGAGGCTTTGCGTGGGCGCGCGGGCAGATGGGGGGCCGTTTCGGCGCCGTCAGCGCGAACTTCGCCTGTGGACATTCTGTGAAGAACGTGTGGACGGGCTGGGCACAACATCTTGGGGTCGTGCGTGCGTGAAATTTTCCGCGACGGGCTGCGGAAAGAGCATGTGTCAAATCCGCGTAATGTGGCCTAAAACTATGAAAACACACATTAATTCTGGCTTGATTTTTAGCCTTTCGGCGTCTTGACGCTTCTTTGACACGTCATTAGGCTCTGTCCCCCGACACAACATCTTGTAGCGCTCCAGGCTTCGCCGAAGCCACAGGCAGGGGGCGGCAAGGTCCGCGTATCGGGGAGTTTCCAGGGGAAAATCGCTGTCTGACAGCAGCGTTCCGTGGGGTCACCGCTGATCTTCACGCGAAGACTCGAGCCGCCGCCGTCCGGGGCCGCGTCAACTCCTTTGGATTTGTTTGTACGGCCGCAATAAAAACCGGAGCGCCGTGGGTACATGAATACCGTCGTGAAGATCGAGCCAAAAGACATCGAGTCGATTTCCTTCCAGGAAGCCTCGCTCGATATCTGGGACAAGAAATACCGTCTCACCGCCAAGGACGGCACGCCCGTCGACAAGACGATGGACGACACCTACAAGCGTGTCGCGCGTGCCCTTGCGGATGTCGAGCGTGAGGATGTGCGCGAGCACTGGTACGAGCGTTTTGTGTGGGCGTTGCGCCGTGGGGCTATTCCCGCGGGTCGCGTCACCTCGAATGCTGGCGCTCTCGAGCACAAGCCCGCCACGTCCACCATCAACTGCACGGTGTCCGGCACGATTCGCGATTCGATGGATGACATCCTGAGGAAGGTCCACGAAGCAGGGCTCACGCTGAAGGCGGGCTGCGGCATCGGCTACGAGCACTCCACGCTCCGTCCGCGCGGCGCCTATGTTTCCGGCGCCGGCGCGTACACATCCGGCCCACTCTCGTTCATGGATATCTTCGACAAGATGTGCTTCACCGTGTCTTCCGCCGGCGGCCGGCGCGGCGCGCAGATGGGCACGTTCGACGTGGGCCATCCGGATGCCATGGAGTTCATTCGCGCCAAGCGCGAGAACGGCCGCCTGCGGCAGTTCAATCTTTCGCTCCTCATCACCGACGAGTTCATGCAGGCCGTGCGTGAGGATCGCGAGTGGAAGCTCGCCTTCCCGCTCTCCCTGAAGGAATACGAGGCGGAGCAGCCGGATCTAGGCGATCCCACGAAGTTCATCTGGCGCGAGTGGCCGCTGCACGAGGGCTACGTGGTGAAGGATGACGGCCTCGTCGCGTGCAAGGTGTACAAGACCCTGCCAGCGCGTCGCATGTGGGACGTCATCATGACCTCGACCTACGATTTCGCGGAGCCGGGGTTCATCCTCATCGACCGCGTCAACGAGATGAACAACAACTGGTGGTGCGAGAACATCCGCGCCACCAATCCGTGCGTGACGGCCGAAACATGGGTTCAGACCAATGAGGGGCCACGTCAGGTGCGTGAGCTGATCGGACACCCGTTCGTTGCGCGCGTGGATGGTAAGGATCACGCGAGCGGTGCCGACGGGTTCTTTGTCACAGCGCGCAAGGCGGTAGTGCGTCTCGCCACCCGGGAGGGATATTCGCTGCGCCTGACGGCCGACCACCGCGTCAGGCGCGTCGAGCGGCTGACGCGATGGTCATGCGACACCGAATGGTGTCAGGCGGGCGATCTGCGTCCCGGCGATCAGGTTCTTTTGAACGATCACCGTGCGGCTCCCACCTGGAGTGGAGCGCATACGCGTGACGAGGGATACCTCATAGGATTGCTCATAGGCGATGGAACGCTGACCGCCGATCGGGGCGTGTTGTCGGTGTGGGAATCGGCAGCCGTCGCGAATGGCGCTGACGACTCGGCGAGCGGTGTGCACAGCGTGATGAAAGCCGCCTTGCGCGCGGCGAAATCGCTCCCGTGCCGTGCGGATTTCAGTGGCTGGCACCTTATCGCTGGCCGTAACGAGCATCGTCTGCGGCTCTCCGCTCTGCGCGATCTGGCGGCGGACCTGGGGGTCACTCCCGGTCGGAAGACCATCACGGCGGAGATCGAGCGTTGCTCCAGCGAGTTCTATCGCGGATGTCTGCGTGGGTTGTTCGACACTGACGGCTCGGTGCAGGGAACGCAGACGAAGGGCGTTTCGGTGCGCCTGGCGCAGTCGGATCTGCCGCTCCTCGAGGCGGTGCAGCGCATGCTGCTGCGGCTGGGCATCGCAAGCTCGCTCTACACCGAGCGGCGCAGCGCGGGCTCGAAGCTGCTTCCGGACGGTCGCGGCGGGTCGGCGGCGTATCGCATCCGGGACCAGCACGAGCTCGTGATTTCGGGTGAGAACCTCGGGCGTTTCCGGGACATGGTGGGATTCGAGGATGCGGGGAAAGCCGCGCTTCTGGATCAGGCACTCCTTCGATACCGACGCGCCTTCAATCGGGAGCGCTTCGTGGCGACCGTGGAGAGTGTTGCCGATGACGGCGTCGAAGATGTGTACGACGTACAGGTTCCCGGCGTCAATACATTCGATGCCAACGGTCTGCATGCCCACAATTGTGGCGAGCAGCCGCTGCCGCCCTATGGCTCGTGCCTGCTGGGCTCGGTCAACCTCACGCGCTTCGTGCGCCAGCCATTCACGGAGTTCGCCGAGTTCGACTGGACGGAGTATCGCGAAGTGGTGCGCGTGTTCACGCGCATGCTCGACAACGTGGTGGAGATCAACGGCCTGCCGCTCGAGAAGCAGCGGGAAGAGATCACGCGCAAGCGCCGCCACGGCATGGGCTTCCTCGGCCTCGGCAGCACCATCACCTGTCTCGGCATGAAATACGGCTCGCCGGAGTCCGTGAAGTTCACCGAGGACGTCTCGCGCGAAATGGCGGTGGCCGGCTGGGAAGCGGGCCTCGAGCTCGCGCGCGAAAAGGGCCCGGCGCCGATCATGAACGAGGAGTTCACGGTCACGAAGGAGATGCTGCGCAAGCGCCCCGAGATGGCGCGGGATGGCTGGAAGCCGGGGGCGAAGATCCCGGGCCGCCTGCTCCATGCGCGCTACAGCCGCTACATGCAGCGCGTGGCGGAAGTCGCGCCGCAGCTCGTGCACGAGCTGGCCGAGGTCGGTGCGCGCTTCACGCACCACACGTCCATCGCGCCGACGGGCACGATCTCGCTGTCACTCGCGAACAACGCCTCGAACGGCATCGAGCCTTCGTTCGCGCATCACTACTTCCGCAACGTGATCCGGCCGGGCAAGAAGTCGAAGGAGAAGGTGGATGTCTTCTCGTTCGAGCTGCTCGCCTACCGCGAGCTCGTGAACAGTCGCGCCATGCCCGGCTCCACGAACCCCGGCGAGAAGCTGCCGGACTACTTCACGGCGGCCGACGAAGTGACGCCGAAGCAGCACGTGGATATCCAGGCGGCTTCGCAGAAGTGGGTGGACTCCTCCATCTCGAAGACTGCGAACGTGCCGACCGACTACAAGTACGAGGATTTCAAAGACATCTACCTCTACGCGCACGAGAGCGGCCTCAAGGGCTGCACGACCTTCCGCTTCAATCCCGAGGCGTTCCAGGGCGTGCTCGTGAAAGAGGAAGACCTCAAGAACACCAAATACGTGTTCACGCTGGAAGACGGCAGTGAGGTCGAGGTGCGCGGCGACGAAGAGATCGAGTACGACGGCGAGAAGCACACCGCCGCCAACCTCTTCGACGCATTGAAAGAGGGTTACTACGGGAAGTTCTAGCGCTCGTGCGCGCGGGAACGTCCCGTCCACCATTCGTAAGGAGCGCATCGTGAGCGCCATGAAGATCGACAAGAAGATCGTCAAGTACCGCGTGTGGAAGCCGGAAGAGAAGCCGGCCGAGCCCGCGCCCGCCGCCGAGGCCACCATCAAGGGCAAGAACGGCAGCTCGGCCAAGGTCATCCGCATGACGGAGGAGGTTCAGCGCCCCGAGGTGCTGATCGGCTCCACCTACAAGATCAAGACGCCGGTCTCCGATCACGCGATGTACGTCACCATCAACGACATCGTGCTGAACGAGGGCACGGAGTACGAGCAGCGCCGGCCGTTCGAGGTGTTCATCAACTCGAAGAACCTGGATCACTTCCAGTGGATCGTTGCGCTCACGCGCATCATCTCGGCGGTGTTCCGCAAGGGCGGCGACGTCACTTTCCTGGTGGATGAGCTGAAGGCGGTGTTCGATCCGCGCGGCGGCTACTGGCAGCCGGGCGGCAAGTTCATGCCCTCGATCATCGCGGAGCTGGGGTATGTCATCGAGCGCCACCTGCAGACGATCGGCCTGCTGAAGAAGACGCAGCTCGACGAGCATCAGCAGAAGCTCGTGGACGAGAAGCGCGCGGAGTTCGAGGCGCGCGCCAAGCAGGCGGACGCGTTCTCGAAGTCCCACTTCCCGGAAGGGGCGCAGCTGTGCGCGAAGTGCAGCACGGCGGCGGTCGTCATGATGGATGGCTGCATGACGTGCCTGAACTGCGGCGATTCGAAGTGCGGGTGAGCTGAAGATCGTGCGCGCGCGGGCTGAGTTGGCTGAATCAGGAATCCCTGAGAGTTGAAGCTGTGAGCACGAGAGTGACGACGCCGGGCAATCAGTCACTTACGGCAGTCCAGGTCCGGAATGCGTGAGAGTGGTGAAAGCGGAGGTGCGACTGATGGCGGCCAGCGTCTCGAGGGAAGTCGCCGCGAAGGTCCCGTCTCAGGCAGCGCCCCCGGGCGACTGCTTTAGAAAGCGCCCAATAGCGCATAATCCGCTTTATTTAGCGGATTCGCCTTGAGCCGTTTCATGACTGCAGATATGCTTTACAAAGCGCACTACGCGCTCTTATCCGCTTTGGAAAGCAGATGGCTCGCCGAAAGACTCCTCTCAACAGCGCTCCGCCCTATGCGGTCGAGCAGGCTCTTCATCGCCTGGGCGCGAATCTGCGCACCGCGCGATTGCGCCGAAACCTGACGATCGAGGAAGTCGCCCGGAAGATTGGCGCCGGCGAGCGGGCAGTTACCGACGCGGAGAAGGGCCGGCCAGGCACCGCGGGTGTGGTGTACCTCGCGCTCTTGTGGACCTACGACCTTCTCTCCCAGATGGAGGCCGTGGCCGACCCGGAGAACGACAGCGAAGGGCTCGCCAATCTCACCCGTCGCCAGCGCGCGCGCACTTCAGGCAAGGGAGGCCTCGACAATGAGTTCTGAGGTGCGGGCGAAGGCGAGTGAGTGCTTCGTGTACATCATGATGCCCGGTGACACAGAGCTCGTTGCGGCCGGACGCTTTGAGCTCAGCACCGATCGCCATGGCGTCGCCACCGGTCGTTTCGTTTATGGCAAGAGCTATCTTGCCCGTGCAAATGCTGTCCCGATCGATCCCATTGATCTGAAGCTCACGGATCGAGTGGTCGAAACGCGGCAACTGAAAGGCGTATTCGGCGCGTTGCGCGATGCGAGTCCAGACTACTGGGGTCGCCGTGTGATCGAGAAGTTCCCGGGCATCGCGCAGCTCGGCGAGCTCGACTATCTTCTGCACTCTCCAGATGACCGGGCAGGCGCTCTCGGCTTTGGCCTCAACGTCGTTCCCCCGGCACCGAAGCGCGCGTTCAATCGCACACTCGATCTTGCGAAGCTTCAGGCCCTCGCCGACAAAATCCTCGCGGAGGAGGATTTGCCGCCAGGCCCCGACTCAGAACAGGCGCAGGCCCTTATGTTGGGCGGCACCTCGATGGGTGGAGCACGTCCAAAGGCCGTGGTCGAAGATGACCATGCGTTGTGGATTGCGAAGTTCAACCGGCTGGATGACCGCTGGAACAGCGCACGCGTGGAACACGCGATGCTGCTGTTGGCGCAGGAGTGCGGAATCCATGTGGCGGATTCCCGGCTCGAGACCATTGGCGATCGCGATGTGCTCATGGTCAGGCGCTTCGATCGCCAATTCACGGACGCGGGCTACCATCGTGCTCGAATGCTCTCGGCGCTCACGCTGCTGCGCGCCGGGGACACGCACCAGGATCGCGATCGCTGGAGCTATGTGCTGCTCGCCGAGGAGCTGCGTCGCGTTTCCACACGACCCGAAACTGACGCTCCCGAGCTTTTCCGGCGAATGTGTTTCAACGCACTCATCTCGAACACGGACGATCATCCACGCAATCACGCGGTGATCGCACCTGATGCCGACTGGCGACTCTCACCAGCCTACGATCTCACTCCAACAACACCCATGAGTCTGGAGCGCCGCGATCTTGCCATGGCGATTGGCGACCTCGGTCGCTACGCACATGCCGAGAATCTTCTGTCGCAAGCGCCGCGATTCCTGCTCTCGAAAGAGGATGCCACCGGCATCGTCAATCAAATGGAAGAGCAGGTTCGCGATCGATGGTATCCGGTCGCCAGGGCCGCCGGCGTGAGCGAAGCGGACCGCGCAAAGATCTCCGGCGCATTCGCTTATCAGGGCTTCCGGCTCGAGTTGCAGTCGTAGAGGCACATAGCCTGCTTCTCGCGCGGCGGAAGGCGTCTTCTATCACGCGCGACAAGAGCGCCCCGATCTTCCACGCATCCCACCATTGGGAAAGTCGCAGTTTATGCGCGAATTCCAGGCGGAAGTCGCAGGGTGGTCGCACCTTATGGTGCTCGCGTTCCGCTGAGTATCTGACGCTCAGAGCGTCAAAGTCGCGCCGTCCTGGTTGCTCAAAGCGCGGCGACGCCATCTGCTTCCTTGCAGGCGCCTGCCTGCCGCCGCGCGAGCGCTTCCCACCAGTCGCCGAGCGCGTTGATGAGCGGAATGAGCTTGCGTCCCTGCTCCGTGAGCTCGTATTCGACCCGCGCAATGCGCCCCGGATAGGCGGTGCGCGATACCACGCCCGCGTCCTCCAGCGTTCGCAGTTCGAGCGTCAGCATGCGATGCGAAATCTTCGGATTGTCACGCCGAAGCTCGCCGAATCGCCTGGGTCCGTCGGTGAGGTAGTAGATCAGCAGCGTGCGCCAGCGCCCGCTCAACAGGCGCATCGCATCCTCGATCGGGCATCCGGAAACCGTGTTCTTCATGGCTGTGCTCGAGTAACAAATCTGTGACCAGCACACAGAATTGTGCGTAGTTTACTGTCCGCGCCCGCTCTATAGGATGCGCACGGTCTTTCATCATTGCACTGGAGTGAGCAATGGAGCCCGTGCTTTTCTACGGCATCCCTCAGGGATGCTCCTTCGGATCGATCGTCGCGCTCGAATGGCTGAACCAGCCTTTTCGGCTGTGCCGCATCAACATGCCCGAGGACATGCGCAGCGATCTGTACGCGCGCGTGAATCGTGTGCGCGAAACACCAGCGCTGCTGCTGGAAAGTGGCGTCACGTTGAGCGAAAGTCAGGCCATCCTGCACAACATCGCCGCACGCGGAGTGCGGCAGGGCCTCGGCTTTGCGCAGGGCACAGCGGACTACGATCACGTCAACCAGGTTCTCGCATTCCTCCACACGACGTTCTTCTCTTCGTTCAGCCCGTTGTGGAAAGCGTACGAGATGGAAGCGACCCCTCCTTTGCAGGACATGCTGCGTGAGCTGGGCCGTGCGGAGGTCGCAAAGGCACACGCGCACCTGGAGGAGCTGCTCGCAGACGGGCGTGAATGGCTGGCCGGCCGGCAGCGGACGATCGCCGACGCCTACTTCAGTGGTCTTGCGCGCTGGGCCACGTATCATCGCGCCATCCATCCGCCCGACTATCCGCGGCTGCATCGATTGGTGCAGCGGCTCGCGGCTGATCCGGCCGTGATCTTCGCTCAGGCGATCGAGGAGCAGCGTCCAGCGCGGAGTGCTGGCGGGTTTCGTGGGCACGTCACGCTGGAGGACGCCCTGTCGCAGCTTGCCGCGTGAGCCATCGCTCGGCGTGGCCACTGGAAGCCGGTCGGGTGAGCGAGCTTCCGCCGGAGCCCCGCGAGTGCGTCTCGACTTCGCCGCGCAAAAAAAACCCCCGTTGTGGGACGGGGGTTGGTCGCTTGCTTGTTTTGTGGAGGAGTGTCGTCGTCGTTTGTTGTTGTTGTGAGGTCGCATGAGCCTGGCTCGGTGGAGTAAGTCCGTTCCGGCTCCGCAATCTTTTTCTTGATCCGCTAGCTTGCTTCCTTCCTGGCCGGCGATTTCGCCGCCCTTCTGGCAGATCAGATAAGCAACGCGTATGCCAGCAGGCCCGAAGTGGCTTTCCACATGACATGTTGTATCTGCGACGTACTTCAACTGTGACGTACTGCGCGCTGTGCAAGTCTTCTGTCACATGGAACACCCGCGGGGTCGCGGGTGTCCCAACAGCCGCCGGAGCCGGATTGTCAAAGGCGTCGACGGATTCGGCAGCGGGCGGGTTCACGCAGCACGGCTGCGTCTGGTTCAACTCGTTGATGAGTCTGCCGAATTCGATTGTGACTGGGGTGTAAATGAACTCGACATTGGCCACCGGGCGTCGCACCGCCCCGTCTGGCGCGCTCATCCGGCTTCTCGGCTCCTGTGTGCTTGCGCTCGTCGCGCTGCCTGCACTGGCGGCCCAGAACCCCGTACCGAGGCCGGCCGGACTCGAGCGCGATGTGCAGTTCTGGGTTCGCGTCTACACCGAGGTGAACACCAATTCCGGCTTCATGCACGACGACCGCAACCTTGCCGTCGTGTACGAGACGCTCCGCTTCGCGCCCAACACGCCTCCGCGCGAGCGGCAGAAGCTCGTGGAGGAGGCGCGCGAGAAGTATTCCGCCGCGCTCCGCCGCATCGCGGCGGCCAGCGGCGGGCTCTCTGCCGAAGACCAGCGCATCAAGGACCTGTGGGGTGCCGAAGGCACGCCCTCGCGCCTGCTCGAAGCCACCAGCGGCATCCGCTTCCAGCTCGGCCAGTCGGACCGCTTTCGCGAAGGCCTGATCCGCTCGGGGGCGTGGGCCAGCCACATTGCGGAAGTGTTCGCCAACCAGGGGCTGCCGGCCGAGCTGGCCGTGCTGCCGCACGTGGAGTCGTCTTTCAATCCGGCGGCCTACTCCAAGGTCGGCGCCGCGGGGCTCTGGCAGTTCATGCGTTCCACCGGCCGTCGCTACATGCGCATCGACAACGCAGTGGACGACCGCATGGACCCCTTCCGGTCCACCGAAGCGGCGGCCCAGCTGCTCGAGTACAACTACCGGCTCCTCGGCACCTGGCCGCTCGCGCTCACTGCTTACAACCACGGCGCAGCGGGGATGCGGCGCGCAAAGACGGCCATGGGCACGGATGACATCGAACGCATCGTGCGCGGGTACAGGAGCCCGTCGTTCGGCTTCGCGTCCCGCAACTTCTACGTTTCGTTCCTGGCGGCGCTCGAGATCGACCGCAACCCCGAGAAGTACTTCGGCAACATCGAGCCCGTGGCCGAGGTGAAGTTTCGCGAGATCGTGACGCCTTCCTATGTGCCGGTGAGCTCGCTCGAGCGCATCCTCAAAGTCGAGCGCGACACGTTCCGCTCCCTGAACCCGGCGCTCCTCGCGTCCGTGTGGAACGGGCAGCGGCACGTTCCGAAAGGCTATCGCCTGCGCCTCCCGCTCGAAGGGGAGCATTGGACGACCGAGCTTCTCGCACAGCGGCTCGCGCCGACCGAGCAGTACGCCGGCCAGCCGCGTGAACGGCGCCACCAGGTGCGCTCCGGCGAGTCGCTGTCGACCATCGCCGCCCAGTACGGCGTCAGCATGCAGGCGCTCGCGGACATCAACGGCATCAGCACGAGCGCGAAGATCCGCGCCGGCCGCTCACTGGAGCTGCCGCCTTCCGAGGCGGTCACGGTGGCCGCCGCCGCGTCGCGCACCATTTCGCCGGGGCCGGGCAGCCCGGCCCCGAGTGCCGTGGCGGAGAGCCAATCGGGCAACGTGTACGTCGTGCGTCGCGGGGACTCGATCTCCGAGATCTCGAAGAAGGTCGGCATGTCCGAGTCCGAGATCCTGAAGCTCAACAAGCTGAGGAACCCCAACTACATCTTCGAGGGCCAGCAGCTGCAGCTTTCAGCCGCCGCCTCCGCGGCAACGGCGGGTACGCCTGCCGGGAGCGCGCCAGTCGGCATGCCGCCGGTCGCGCCGCCTGCCTCTTCGTCGCGTCCGCCGGCTTCCACAGCCCGGCCCGCTGCCCAGCCGGCCGTCACGCCGACCCGGCCTGTGGTCGTAGCCTCGGCGCCGGGCGGTGTGCCCGCCGCGGAGGCGCAGCGCGAAAGCCAGGAGGACGAGCGGGCCGTCGAACGTTCGGGCAAGCCGGGCGCCGGCGCGGAACCTGTTTCCGCCGCCCAGGCGGAGGCGCTGAGCCCCGCGCTCGGTCCGGCGGTGGAGACCCCGCAGACGGCGGACCCTATCGACTACTCCGTCGCCAGGGACGACACCATCATCGTCGTCGCGGAGGAAACCCTCGGGCACTACGCCGAGTGGCTCGGCATCACGGCCAGCCGCCTGCGCGAGGTGAACAACATGAAGTACGGCCGCCCGCTGATCATCGGCCGCAAGCTGAAGCTCGATTTCTCGAAGGTGAAGCCCGCGGCGTTCGAGCAGACACGGCGCGAATACCACCGCCTGCTGCAGGCAAGCTACTTCGCGGCGCACCGCATCCTGGGCACCGAGGTGTACATCGTTCGCCGCGGCGATTCGCTCTGGACGGTGACGCAGCGCTACGCGGGCCTGCCCATGTGGCTGCTGCAGCAGTACAACCCGGATGTCGACTTCAGCGAGATGCGCCCTGGCACGGAGCTCGTCATTCCGAAGGTCGAGGAGATGGTCGCCGCGAACGGCTAGCCGCCGGGCGCGTCAGGTGCGCACCTTCTGCACGAACGCGCTCAACCCGGAGAGGGCCTCGCCCTGCGCCACGTAGGTTGCCGGCTGCTCTTCGTCCGCGGCTTTCGTGATCACGCGCAGCCGCGGGGCCGTCGCGAAACAGTCCAGTACCTCGCCGGAAAGCCTGAAGACCCACTGCACGCTCCAGGGGGCGGGCTGCTTGTAAGGCGGGCTCGACAGGCCCACGTCCGCCAGCGTGCCCTGGAAGGTGTCCAGCGGGACCGGCTGGTCGCCGCAGAACACCTGGGGCGGCTCGAGCGCGCCGGCGAGCTGTGGGGCGGAAACCCACAGAAACAGCTCGTGCGTACCCATGCGGTTCGTCTCGAAGGGCGCGACGTATGCGAAGGGATCGGATCTCGCGGTGCTTCGCCCTTCCGTGAGGAGCTCGACGGGCTTCGGCATCACGGTGACGGTCGTTCCGGTCCTGGAGTCGAGCCGTTCCATCTCGGTTTCGAGCGGCGTCTGGGCGCACGCCCCCACGAAACAGGTGATCGCCGCGACCCACCACGTGCCAAGCTTGCCAAGCGCCGGCCCGCAAGGCCGCGTCACAGAAATTCGCTTCACGGAACCTCCCACTACAGCCCGCGCATTAAGAGTGTGAATCGGAGCATGAGCACGAAGTGCCGCCAAATGCCGACACTCCATACAGCCTGCGTCCGGGATTCAACGGGGGTCGCGCCAACGCGAGCCTGCAGGGCCGCGCTGCCGTGCCTGGACGCCGAAACGCGACGCGCGTCGGGTAAACGAGACTGCGCGGCGGCCGATGAAGCCCATATAATCTGGCGCACGTTCGCAAGTGCTTGTTTGACCGGAAAATGAAGCTGATTCTGCGTCCCCTCGTCCGTCCCCTGGTGATGCTTCTTGCGTGGCTCACCTTTGCAGGCCTCGCTTCCGCCGATGCGCTCGACAACGTGGGTGGCGGCACGCCGGGCTCCGGCGCGGCGCCGCGCCAGACCGAAAGCATGCCCACCGCCGATCGCGTGGTCGTCTACAAGGCCGACCGCAAGATGCTGTTGATGCGCGGGGATAGCATTCTGCGTACCTACAAGATCCAGCTCGGCCTGAATCCCGTCGGACACAAGGAACGTTCGGGGGATTTCCGCACACCCGAAGGCCGCTACCGTCTCACGCGCCGCAACCCGCGCAGCGATTTCTTTCTCTCCATCCAGGTGTCCTACCCCAACGAGACGGACGTGCGGAAGGCGCGCGCGAACGGCTGGGACTCGGGTGGCGCGATCATGATCCATGGGTTGCCGAACCAGCTGAAGCACACGCCCACCTACTACCAGAGCCGGGACTGGACCGACGGCTGCATCGCCGTGTCCAACTCCGACATGCTGGAGATCTGGCTGTTGACGGCGGACAACGCCCCCATAGACATCTACCCGTAGAACATTTCTGCCGTTGATCAGTGCGGCACGCGGACCAGGGGATACACGCGTGGAAAGCAGCATCGTCGTTCCTGAATTCGTCGACGCGGACGTCGGCCCGCGCGGCAGCCTCGAGCACCTCTCGCAGGCCGAGATCCGCAAGCTGCTCGATGCGAGCCAGGGCGGGCTCTACCCGCTCTTTCGCAAGTGCGCGCTCGCTGTGCTGAACAGCGGCGCGGACACCGACAACGCCAAGGAAATCTTCGATCGCTACAGCAACTTCGACATCCAGGTCGTGCGGCACGCGTGGGGCGTCCGGCTCGAGGTGAAGAACGCGCCCGCGCAGGCGTTCGTCGATGGACAGATGATCCGCGGCATCAAGGAACACCTGTTCGCCGTGTTGCGTGACGTCGTCTTCATCGCGAACGACATCGTGGAGAGCGGACGCTTCGATCTCGCGGATTCCGGGGACATCACGAACGCCGTCTTCCACATCCTGCGCAACGCGCGGGTGCTCGACTCCAAGGCGCGGCCGAATCTCATCGTCTGCTGGGGCGGGCACTCCATCGGCAACGCCGAGTACAAGTACACGAAGAAGGTCGGCTACGAGCTCGGCCTGCGGGGTCTCGACGTGTGCACGGGCTGCGGCCCCGGCGCCATGAAGGGCCCCATGAAAGGCGCGACGATCGGCCACGCCAAGCAGCGCAACCAGATCGGGCGGTACGTCGGCCTCAGCGAGCCCGGCATCATCGCGGCGGAGCCGCCGAACCCCATCGTGAGCCAGCTCGTCATCATGCCGGACATCGAGAAGCGTCTCGAAGCGTTCGTGCGCCTGGCACACGGCATCGTCGTGTTTCCGGGCGGCGTCGGCACGGCAGAAGAGATTCTCTACCTCATGGGCATCCTGCTCGATCCTGCGAACCGCGAGCAGCCGCTGCCGGTCGTGCTCACGGGGCCGGCGGAGAGCGCCGGGTACTTCGAGGAGCTCAGGCGGTTCATCACGGGCACGCTCGGCGAGCAGGCGCCGAAGCGGCTGAAGGTGATCATCGACGACCCGGCTGCCGTCGCGCGCTACCTGAAGGAGCACATGGAGGGCGTGCGGGACTTTCGCCGCAAGCAGAGCGACTCCTACAACTTCAACTGGCTGCTGTCGGTGCCGGAGGATTTCCAGCATCCGTTCGAGGTCACGCATCAGTCCATGCGCTCGCTGCAGCTGCATCGCGATCAGCCCGTGCACGTGCTCGCCGCGAATCTGCGGCGCGCGTTCTCCGGCATCGTCACCGGCAACGTGAAGGAATACGGAGTGCACGCGATCGAGCAGTACGGACCGTACGAGCTGCACGGCGACGCTTCGCTCATGAAGCTGCTGGATGAGCTGCTCACTGCGTTCGTCGCGCAGCTGCGCATGAAGTTGCCGGGCTCGACGTATCATCCGTGTTACCGGCTCGTGGCGTGACATAACGCCCGCGATTCACTGCTCAGTTCGCGATGCGCGAGAGTGGTCGTGCACGCGAAGTGCGAGCGGGCCTCGCATGTGAACCAGTTCCTGCGCTGCAGGAGATGAACCCGTAACCTCCCCGCCATGTTTGAGGAGCCGTCATGAGTTCATCGGATCGGGGGCGGAATCACCCCTCCACGATGCGTCCGGATACGGCGCCCGCCGCCGCACCGAAGGAAGGCGACGCGTACGCGAGCTGGCTCGATCGCATGCAGCGCGCGCGCGCGCGCCATGCGGCCATCACGAAGAATCTCTACACCTGGTCGAACTACAAGAACTGGGCCGACAAGATGAAGGACTCGTTCGACGACGAGCCGCCTTCACCGCCGCCTTCCTCCAAGAAGTAACTCCCGTCTGACCGGGAAGTCCCGACCCGGGCCAGGAATTCCGGAAGAGAAGAAGATTGCGCTCGCCGCATGCGCCGCCTCGACGCCTTCAGAGTCCTCTGCGCCTCTTCGGCGTTCGAGAACGGCACGGCGTTCAGGCGCATCCGTGACCCGCAGGCTCGTGTGGGGACGTGGCCATGTCTGGATTACACGGCCACGAGCCTCCGAGGGAGCGGTCTTCCGGGCGGCCCCCACACGAGCCTGCGGGTCGCGGATGCGCGTGCGAAAGCCTGACTCTTTGGTTCCGTGGCCCGCCAACACGCGCGCGAGATGGTGCGCTAAGCGCTCGCGAGTACTGGCGGGGTCGGGGTCGACGGCGCGGGGTCGTTCGCGCTGGGTTTCGAGAGCCAGTCGATGAGCGGGTCCCACTGCTCCACGTCTTCGCGCGCGATGTAGGTCTTCATCTCGTGCACGCCGATGCCGAGCTCCGCCGCGCGCACGTAGTTCTGCGAATCGCGAATCGTGGTGACGATCGGGATGCCGAGCGTCTGCAGGAAGCGGATCAGCGACTGGTACGTGAGCGTGTTGCGCCGGATGCGGTTGGCGATGACGCCGAGCCGGTCATCCTCGCGGCGGATCTTGGCGACCAGCAGCAGGTCGCGGATACAACGCGAGCAGGCGTGGATGTCGATGTCCGAAGGCAGCACGGGCACGATGATCTTGTCCGCATCGCGCGTGATGTCCGGCAGCTTCGGGGACGATATGGCCGCCGGCGTGTCCACGATCACGTGCGTGGTGCCCGCGGGAATGCGCAGCTGGAAGGCGCGGGTCGTGCGGGCGTCGTTCTCGAATGCCGCGATGACATGGATCGGAGCCTGGGCCGACTGGCGCTTCTTCACCCAGCGGAGCGACGAGCCCTGGGGATCGAAATCCATCAGGACCACCTTTTGCTGGCGGGATGCGTAGTAGCTCGCCAGGTTGATCGCAAGTGTCGTCTTGCCCGACCCGCCTTTGGGGTTCAGGACGACGATGCGCTTCATGGGAGTGGGGCCTTGTCTACTGTTGGTCTGTGCCGGGCCGGTCTCTGTCGCGATTCAAGCGTACGCACGCGCGGCGCCGCCTGCAAGGAACGTTCTGTCCAATCAAAACCCGCCACCGGGCTCACGAGCCGCGGGCCGCAAGCGGCCGGCGAGACGCGAGCGATGAGCCGCGGGGCGGATGGCATGTGGTATGCATCCTCTGTGAGTCGGCGCACACCAACTGTCATGAACGCGCCGTAGAGTCCGACCGCCATGGAACGTCTGCTGCTGGTTTGGGATGAGCTCGATGACTGGTCCGGCGCGTGCCGGCACCTCGCGGGCAGTGCAGTTTCCGAGGTCGTGGAGTTCGCGGCGCCGCTCGCCACGACATTCGCGGCCGGTGCCACGTTCTGGGGCACCTGCAGCCAATTGCTCCTTTTGGCAGCAATCTGACGGGGCCTCACGCTCCCGCGCCAGCGGCGATCCGCTCGAGCAGCGGACGTCCCTGAACCTGCCCCGCGACACACCTTTCCAGCATCCGGCCTCGGGTGATCCTGGCTTTCGGGGCGGGCAGCTCTTCCGCGTGGCGCCGCCGACACGCCCGAGGGTGCGATGCCGCTTGAATTTTCTTGCGCGACTCCCATGATCGCGCGCCATGAGCTCACCCCAGAAAGAAACACGCGGTTTTCAGACCGAAGTACGTCAGCTCCTGCAGCTGATGATCCATTCCCTGTACAGCAACAGGGAGATCTTCCTCCGCGAGCTCGTCTCGAACGCCTCGGATGCGAATGACCGCCTGAGGTTCGAGGCGATCGCGCAGCCGTCGCTGCTCGGGGAAGAGGCCGATCTCAAGATCTGGATCGAGGCGGATCCCAGGGCCGGCACGCTCACCGTGCGTGACAACGGCATCGGCATGACGCGCGAGGAAGCCGTGGCGCACCTCGGCACCATCGCGAAATCCGGCACCTCGGAGTTCTTCAAATCCCTCTCGGGTGACCAGCAGAAGGATTCGCAGCTCATCGGCCAGTTCGGCGTCGGGTTCTATTCCGCCTTCATCGTTGCGGATCGCGTCGAAGTGCTGAGCCGCAAGGCCGGTGCGCCGGAGGACGCCGGCGTCCACTGGGAATCGAGCGCGGACGGCGAGTTCACCGTCGAGACCGTTTCCCGCCCGGAGCGGGGCACCGCTGTCACGCTTCACCTCAAGGAGGATGCGAAGGAATTCGCGGATGCCTGGCGCCTGCGCAGCCTCATCCGCCGCTATTCGGACCACATCAGCTTCCCGGTGCTGATGCGCAAGGAAGGCGAAGCTTCGCTCGAGTACGAGGCGGTGAACCAGGCCAGGGCGCTGTGGACGCGGCCGCGCTCCGAGATCACCGACGACGAGTACAAGCAGTTCTACGAGCACGTCTCGCACGACCACACGGAGCCGCTCGCCTGGAGCCACAACCGGGTGGAAGGCAAGCGCGAGTACACGAGCCTGCTCTACATTCCGGGCCGCGCCCCGTTCGATCTCTGGCAGCGGGACGCTGCCCGCGGTCTGAAGCTCTACGTGAAGCGCGTCTTCATCATGGACGACGCGGAGCAGTTCCTGCCGCTCTACCTGCGCTTCGTGAAGGGCGTCGTGGACTCGGGGGATCTGCCCCTCAACGTCTCCCGTGAGCTGCTGCAGCAGGATCCGGAAGTCGAAGCGATCCGCGGCGGCCTCACCCGCCGCGTGCTCGACCTGCTGGCGCGCATCGCGAACGACGAGCCCGAGAAGTACCGCACCGTGTGGAAGGAATTCGGCTCGGTGCTGAAGGAAGGCCTGGCAGAAGATCGCGTCAACCGCGAGAAGCTCCTGCCGCTGCTGCGTTTCGCAAGCACGCGCGAAGAGGGCAACGAGCCCACGGTGAGCCTCAAGCAATACCTGGAGCGCATGCAGGCCGGGCAGGAGCGCATCTACTACGTCATCGCGGACAGCGTCGAGGCCGCCCGCAACAGCCCCTACATCGAGCAGCTGAAGGAGCGCGGCATCGAAGTGCTGCTGCTCGGCGAGCGCATCGACGAGTGGGTGATGGGCCAGATCGACGAGTTCGAAGGCAAGAAATTCAAGGACGTTTCGCGCGGCGACCTCGAGCTCGGAACGCTGGCCGGCGAAGCGGACAAGGCGGCCCAGGAGGATGTACGCAAGGAGAGCAAGGCGTTGCTCAAGCGTGTGAAGGATGCGCTGGGCGACCGCGTCACCGAAGTACGCACCAGTACGCGCCTGAAGGAGTCGCCCTCGATTCTGGTGCTGGGCGAAGATGATCTCGGTGCCAGCATGCGGCGCGTCTTGCTCGCGGCGGGCCAGAAACCGCCTGAGTCGAAGCCCGCGCTGGAGCTCAACGTCTCCCATCCGTTGGTCAAATACCTGGATGGCGTCAGCGATAACGATCAGTTCTCGGAACTGGCACAGCTTCTGTACGACCAGGCGGCGCTCGCGGAAGGCGGCCAGCTCGCGAACCCCACAGCCTACGTGCAACGGCTGAATCGCGTGCTCGTGCGCCTGGCTGGTGCGAACAGCGACGCATCGGTGGGCGATGCATAGCAGCCCGTCGCGCTAAACTCGCGCGCTCAAGCGCGGCTCCGCGCCGCGTCAGGAGCGAAACGATGCCTCAGTACCGGATGACGATGGTGGTTGGCCTTGCGGCTGTGCTGGCGACGATGACGCTGGCGGGCTGCTCGAAGAAAGAGGAGGCGGCGGACGCCGCTGCCGCAGCGGCGCAGCACTCACCCACCGACACCGGTCATGTCGAATCCGCGTCCGCCGACTTCCAGGCCGACACGGCCGGAGCCGACTCCACCTCCGCACCGGGAGATCCAGCCATGTCTGCAGGAATCACCGATCTCAAGAAGGGTACGGGCGCGGCCATCCAGCGTGGCCAGGTGGCCATCGTCCATTACACCGGCTGGCTCTATTCGCCCGATGCAGACGAGAACAAGGGCAAGAAGTTCGACAGCTCGCATGACCGCAATGAGCCGTACGCGTTTCCGCTTGGCGGCGGTACCGTGATCCAGGGGTGGGACGAGGGCGTCGTCGGCATGCAGGTGGGTGGCCAGCGCCGCCTCGTGATTCCGCCCGAGAAAGGTTACGGCGCGAGCGGCGCCGGCGGCGTCATTCCGCCGAATGCGACGCTGATCTTCGACGTCGAGCTGCTCGGGATCCAGTGAGCATGCGCGTTTCCCTGTGCCTCGCGCAGATGCCCTTGCATGTGTTCCGGTTGCAAGGCGTAGCGCCAACATGACGCAGGCGCTGCCACTGCATGAGCGGGTCATTCTTCAGGGGCCTGCGGGCGACATCGAAGCACGCATCGAAACGCCGCAGGGACTCACGCACGTCGCTGGGTTCGGCGTCATCTGCCACCCTCACCCCCTTTTCGGGGGCACGCTCGACAACAAGGTGGTCTACACGGTGGCGCGGGCGTTCCATGACCTCGGCTTGCCCACGATCCGATTCAACTTTCGTGGCGTGGGCAAGAGCGTCGGCACCTTCGCCGACGGCATCGGTGAAACCGACGATGCGTTGGCCGTCGTCGCGGCCGGCCGGGAAAAATGGCCTGATGCGGCACTCTGGCTCGGTGGGTTCTCGTTCGGCGGCGCCGTTGCCCTTCGCGCGGCCGCCGGCGCTCACCCGGCGCGTCTGGTGACCGTTGCCCCGGCGATCCGGCGTGTGAGTCTCGAGGGAGTGCCTGCGCCCGAGTGCCCGTGGCTCATCGTCCAGGGGGATCAGGACGAGCTCGTCAATCACGTCGAGGTTACCGACTGGGCCGCCGCTTTGCCGCGGCCTCCGCAGATCGCGCTGCTGCCGGGTGTGGAGCATTTCTTCCACGGCCGCCTGAATGAGCTGCGGGATGCCATTGCCCGCTTTGCGGGCGAAGTACCCGCCAGATGAAAAAACCCGGATGGGCTTGACGCACATCCGGGTTTTCTCCGGGAGCCGGGCGAGCCGATCGAATTGCGGGCCAGCGGTATCGATCTGACGCCAAGTCCGAAAGGGACGTCTCAGTTCACCATCGCCTTGAGGCTCTTGAGCGGCAGCACGCGGACCTTCTTGCTGGCCGGCTTCGCCTTGAACGTCATCTTCTCGCCGGTGAACGGGTTGATGCCTTCGCGCGCCTTGGTGGCGGGCTTCTTCACGACCTTCAACTTGAGCAGGCCCGGCATGGTGAACAGACCATTGCCGCGCAGGCTCTTCTTGATGACGCCGCTCAGCGAATCGAACACCGCGCTGACCTGCTTGCGGGACAGATCAGTGTCCTTCGCGATCTGCGTGAGAACTTCGGACTTCGTCGGTGCGCCACCTTTTTTCGCCATTTTCCCGTACTCCTCGAATGTTTGTGACATCGGCGCGCACGGCGCCGCAGTGAGAATCGGCGCGAAAAATAGCACACCAGCAAGCATTCGCAAGCGTTTTTTGGTTTGAGGTCATGCTCGAAATGGCTTTTTTTCCAGCGTTTGCGCATCGAAGTCGTCGGGTCGCGACTGGCATGCGAGCGTGAATGCGCATGCGCGCAGCAGTGTGAGCCGTGCGATGAACGGCTCGACTGCCGATGCAGAGTCGAAGCTAACAGCGTGTTTCGTAACCGCGCGCTGGAATTTCAGGCGTTTGCGCGTTGCCTGTGCGGCCGTCATGGCGCGCTTGCGGCGAAGCGTGCGACGAGCTCCGCATGTCGCGCGGCGGCTGCACGCACGACCACGTCCTTGTCCCGGCTCGTCACGCCACGCCTCAGAATCAGCGCTGCGAGCGGTACGGCGAGCTCGCGTGAAAGAATGCGCATCAGTCTTTCGTTGGCTCCACCGTCGACAGGCGCAGCAGCGACACGTACCAGCAGGCGGCCGTCACGCACTTGAACGATGCCTTCCGGCGTAGAGCGCGGTCGCACGCGCAGATGAAGTACGAGGTCGGCGCCTTGCACGGTGCACCACTCGGCCCTGCCAGACACCGTTGCGTCCCGCCGCGCTGGCGTCACGCGCGCAGCAGGATCAGTAGTGCCTGAATGCCGATGAGCGCCCACAGCGGCGAGAAATCGATATTGGCGATCGGCGGAATGATGCGGCGAAAGGGCCTGAGGACAGGCTCGCACAGCGCGGCGAGCAGGGACTGCACCGGCGAGTAGCCGCCCGGCGCGATCATGCTCAGCACCGCGTACAGCAGGATTGCCCAGAAATAGGCCGAGAGCCCCGTGCGCAGAATCTCGACCACGACGGCACGGACCCAGGCAAGCGCATCCGGCATGTAGACGTTCGCGAGGGCCGAGACGATGGCGACGTTGATGATCGCCACGAGAATCACGGCAACCGCCGAGGCCGTGTCGAGCTTGCCCACGGCAGGCAGCACCTTGCGCAGCGGAAGAACCAGCGGATTGGTGATCTTCACCACCGCCTGGGCGAGCGGGTTACGGAAATCCGCGCGGGCCCACTGGAGCAGGAGCCGGAGCATGAACACGAAGAGCGCCAGGGATAGCAGTGTCTCGACGATGAAGATCAGCGCGTTCATCCAGCCTCGCTACTTTGAAGACGCAAACTGCGCAGCCAACTCCCCACCGCGACGCGTAGCGGCGGCGAGCGCTTGCGCCACGATGGAGCGCAGGTCGGCTGCGTTCAGAACCTCGAGTGCCGCTTCAGTCGTGCCGCCCTTGGAGGTCACCTCGGCACGCAGGCGCGCGAGGTCGCTGCCGCTGGAGTAAGCGAGCAGTCCAGAGCCATGAAGCGTGGCGACGGCCAGCCGCCGTGCGGCGTCCGGCTCGAGTCCCAGATCGACGGCGGCTTGCGTCATGAGCTCGGCGAGCAGGAAGAAATACGCGGGGCCGCTGCCAGATAGTGCGGTAACGACATCGAGCGCGTCCTCGGTGGCCACCCACACCACCTCGCCCACCGCACGCATGACGGCTTCCGCCTTGGCGCGATCCGTTGCACTCACGCCGGGTGCGGCGTACAGCCCCGTGGCACCCGCGCCGACCAGCGCGGGCCTGTTCGGCATCGAGCGCACCACCGGAAGCCCGCCACCTGCCCAGTTTTCGAGCGCCGCGACGCGCAGACCGGCACACACCGAAACGATGAGCGGCCGCGTCTGCTGCAGAACAGGCGCAAGCGGTGCGAGCACTGCACCTGCGTCCTGCGGCTTGACCGCGAGCACGACGACCCCGGCGCCGCCAACGGCCGTAGCGTTATCCGACGTGACCGGGACACCGAAATCCTTTTCCAGCGCGGCGCGAGCGCTCTCGAACGCCTCTCCCACATGGATGTGCTCGGGCCGGGTGCCCTGCTGCAGCAGGCCGCCAATCAGCGCCCGCCCCATGTTGCCGCCACCCAGGAATGCGAGCCTTTCGGTATTACGACGCGGTGAGCTCATGAGCGCGTGATTGTACCTATGACCGCGGCCCGAAGAGTGCCGTGCCGATGCGCACGATCGTGGAGCCTTCCTCTATGGCCATCTCGAAGTCGGTGCTCATGCCCATTGATAAGGTATCGAGGCGCGTGCCGGGCAGATGGAGCGAGCCCTGCAGGCGCGCGGTCTCGGCGAACCAGTGGCGCTGGCGGGCTGCATCATCCTCGGGCGGCGGAAGGCACATGAGCCCGCGCAGCCTCAGGCGCGGAAGCGCGGCGACCGCCGCGGCAAGCGCCGGCAACTCCTGCGGGCTGACGCCGCCCTTGGAGGCTTCGCCCCCCACGTTCACCTGCAGGCACACGTTGAGCGGCGGCGCGTGGAAGGGGCGCTGATCGGAAAGGCGCTGGGCCACGCGCAGGCGATCCACGCCGTGCACCCAGGCGAAGTGTTCCGCGACCGGACGAGTCTTGTTGCCCTGGAGCTGGCCGATGTAGTGCCAGGTGAGCTCGAGTCCGCGGAGTGTCTCGATCTTGGGCAGGGCCTCCTGCACGTAGCTCTCGCCGAAGTGTTCCACGCCTTCGTGCGCGGCTGCCCGTAGCAAATCCGCGGGGTGCGACTTGCTGACCGCGAGCAGTGTGACGGAGTCCACAGTGCGCCCCGCGCGCTCCGTGGCAGCCCGGATGCGCTCGCGCACGGCGCGTATGTTTTCCGGCAAATTCTGCGAAAGCATTAACATATTGGTCACGGAACCCCTCCGTTATACTGGCGCGCGCTTTCCGCAACAGCCGCACGCCTGCGTGCTGGTCCGCCGTGGAAGCGCTGAAAGTCGTGAGGATCCGCAATGGCCGTCGACATCGCGCAGCTCCTGGCGTTCGCCGTCAAGAACAACGCATCCGACCTGCATCTGTCTTCCGGTGTGCCGCCGATGATTCGTGTCGACGGCGACATGAAGCGCATCAACATGCCTGCACTCGCCCACAAGGAAGTGCACAGCATGGTGTACGACATCATGAACGACAAGCAGCGCAAGGCGTACGAAGAGTTCTTCGAGACGGACTTTTCGTTCGAGATTCCCAAGCTTGCGCGCTTCCGCGTCAACGCCTTCAACCAGAACCGTGGCGCGGGCGCCGTGTTCCGCAACATTCCCTCGACCATCCTGTCGCTGGACGATCTCAATGCGCCGAAGATCTTCCGCGACCTGTGCATGCTGCCGCGCGGCCTCGTGCTGGTGACGGGCCCCACGGGGTCCGGCAAGTCCACCACGCTCGCCGGCATGGTCAACCACTGCAACGACAACCGGCCCGATCACATCATCACCATCGAGGATCCGATCGAGTTCGTGCACGAATCCAAGCGCTGCCTCGTCAACCAGCGCGAAGTGCACCGGGATACCCTGGGCTTCACCGAGGCGTTGCGCTCCGCGCTGCGCGAGGACCCGGACGTCGTGCTCGTCGGCGAAATGCGTGACCTCGAGACGATCCGGCTGGCGCTCACCGCCGCCGAGACCGGGCACCTGGTGTTCGGCACCCTGCACACGAGCTCCGCCGCCAAGACCATCGACCGCGTCGTCGACGTGTTCCCCGCCGCCGAGAAGGACATGGTGCGCTCCATGCTGTCGGAGTCGCTCCGGGCCGTCATTTCGCAGACGCTGCTGAAGAAGAACGGCGGTGGACGCGTGGCCGCCCACGAGATCATGATCGGGACGCCCGCCATCCGGAACCTGATCCGCGAGGGCAAGATCGCGCAGATGTACTCCGCCATCCAGACCGGCCAGGCCGCGGGCATGCAGACGCTCGACCAGTGCCTCACCGAGCTCGTGTCGAAGGGTGTCGTGAGCAAGGAAGAGGCGCGCTACAAGGCGCAGAACAAGGACACGATCTAGTGTTCGCGCGCACCCTCGCAGGCGCCTTCGCACGCAGCGGGCTCGTGCGTGCACCCGAGAGCTTCCGTTGAACCCCGCCCGAAGGACATGACATGGATCGCGATCAAGCCATCAAGCTCATGCAGGACCTCCTGCGCCGCGTCGTGGAGAAGAAGGCCTCGGACCTCTTCATCACCGCCGGCTTCCCTCCGGCCATCAAGATCGACGGCGAGATCCGGCCGCAAAGCGAGCGCGCGCTCACCCAGGAGCAGTCCGCCACGCTCGTGCGCGCCATCATGAACGACCGCCAGACCAAGGACTTCGACGCGAACAAGGAGTGCAACTTCGCCATCGCGCCCCCCGGCATCGGGCGCTTCCGCGTCAGCGCGTTCGTGCAGCAGGCCTCCGTCGGGTGCGTCATCCGGCTCATCAACGCCAAGATCCCGACCTTCGAGGAGCTCGACCTGCCGCCGATCCTGAAGGAAGTGGTGCTCTCCAAGCGCGGCCTCGTCATCCTGGTGGGCGGCACGGGCTCGGGCAAATCCACCTCGCTCGCGGCGATGGTCGGCTACCGCAACGAGAAGACGCGCGGCCACATCATCACCATCGAGGACCCGGTCGAGTACGTTCACCAGCACAAGGGGTGCGTGATCACCCACCGCGAAGTGGGTGTGGACACCGATTCCTGGCATGCGGCCCTCAAGAACACGCTGCGTCAGGCGCCGGATGTCATCCTCATCGGTGAAATCCGGGATCGCGAGACCATGGAGCACGGCATCCAGTTCGCCGAGACCGGCCACCTCGTGCTCGCCACCCTGCACGCGAACAGCTCGAACCAGGCGCTCGACCGCATCATCAACTTCTTCCCGGACGAGCGGCGCGAGCAGCTGCTGATGGACCTGTCGCTCAACATCCGCGCCCTCGTCTCGCAGCGCCTCATTCCGCGCGAGTCCGGCGCCGGGCGCATCGCGGCCACCGAGATCATGCTGAACTCGCCGCTCATCCAGGATCTCATCTTCAAGGGCGAAGTGGCCAAGATCAAAGAGGTGATGGCGCGCTCCACACGCCTCGGCATGAAGACCTTCGACCAGTCGCTGTTCGAGCTGTACGAAACGGGCTTCATTTCCTATGAGGACGCGCTTCGCAACGCGGACTCGAAGAACGAGCTGCGCCTGCGCATCAAGCTCGAGAGCAAGCGCGAGGCGAAGAACATCGACGACGGCGGCGCGCTGAAGATCGTCGAGGAAGAGCAGGGGCGCGTCATTTAGCTCATTGGCGAAAGTCGCCGCCGGCCGGCGCGGCCCGGCGCTTTTTCGACGCCCGGCACGGTTCCCGGCCGGCAAAAGGTGCGACGCTTGCGGGGCTGCGCGGTCACAATGTGAACAGGTCGAATATGAGTCACAGCAAGGCGGGCCAGACCATGGCGAGCGACCCGGTCGATCCGGTTCCGGGCACCTCGGGGCCACAGCCCACCCTGTCCGCATCGGGCACCTATGCGACGCTTGCGGGGCAGGCGCCCACACCGTCCATCAACACCAAGCCGCTCTTCAAGCTCATGGTGGAGAAGAAGGCGTCGGATCTCTTCTTCACCTCGAACGCTCCCATCAAGATCAAGATCGAGGGCCAGATCTTCCCGGTGAACAAGCAGGTCCTGGCGCCGGAGACGGTGCGGCAGACGGCCCTTGCGCTCATGACGCCGGAGCAGCGGGAGCACTTCCTGCGCGAATGGGAGCTCGACTTCGCGATTTCCGAGCCCGGTCTCGGGCGCTTCCGCGTGAACGTGTTCATGCAGCGCGGCTATCCGGCACTCGTCATGCGCTACATCACCGCGGACATGCCGCGTCTCGAGGCACTCGGCCTGCCGGAAGTGATGCGCGACCTCATCATGGCCAAGCGCGGGCTCGTGCTCATGGTGGGTTCCACGGGCTCGGGCAAGAGCACCTCGATCGCGGCGATGATCAACTACCGCAACGAGAACTCCTCCGACCACATCGTCACCATCGAGGACCCGATCGAGTTCCTCCACACCAACAAGCGCTCGATCGTGAACCAGCGCGAAGTGGGGCTCGACACGAAATCCTATTCACGCGCGCTGCGCGGCGTGATGCGCGCCGCGCCGGACGTCATTCTCATCGGCGAGATTCGCGACCGCGAGAGCATGGAGGCGGCCATCAACCTCGCGGGCACGGGGCACCTGGTGCTCGCCACGCTCCACGCCAACAACTGCGCGGAGGCGCTGGACCGCATCATCAACATGTTCCCGCGCGACCAGCACTCCCAGATCTTCCTGGACATGTCGCAGTATCTGCGGGCGATCATGGGTCAGCGGCTCGTCATGGGTAAGGATGGCAAGCGCGTCGCGGCGGTGGAAGTCATGCTGAACACGCCGCACATCGCCGAGCTCGTGAAGAAGGGCGACGTCACCTCCATCAAGGAAGCGATCGTCCAGAGTGGCGAACGGGATATCCAGAGCTTCGACGTTGCGCTGCACCAGCTTTACAAGCAGAACCGCATCGAGCTGGAGGAAGCGCTCGCCAATGCGGATTCGCGGACGAATCTCGAGGCCAAGATCAACTTCGGGTGAGGCTCCGCTGTCACGCTGTGGGGGAGTGTGGGAGCGGATCAGGCGGCCACGAATACCGTGCAGGCGTCGAAAACCGGGCCGTCTACGCAGACGCGTTTCATGGCGGGGCCTTCGGGGGTCTGGACCAGCACGGTGCAGCCGGCGCAGCCGCCTACGGCGCAGGCCATGAATTCTTCGAGCGATACCTGGCAGGCCACGCCGTGTTTGCGGGCGAGTTTTGCTGATGCGTTCAGCATGGGGGTCGGGCCACAGGAGAAGATTTCGACCTCGGAGAGCTCCGCGGGGCCGAGGGAGGAGAGCCATGCGTCGGCGAGCTGCGTGACGAAGCCGTCGAAGCAACCGGGGAAGTCCGAGAGGCTTGCGAGACGGGTCGGGATGTCCCACTCCTCCAGCAGGGGCATGCAGGCGATGACGCCGGGCGGTATGCCGGGCACCAGAATTTGAGAAGGGCGCGTGCGGAAGGGAAATGGCAGCTCGGAGCCCATCAGCACCAGCGGCTTCCAGCGCACGTCCGTGCGCTCGCGCAGCCGGTCTGCCAGGAAGACCATGGGCGGAATGCCGACGCCGCCGCCCATGAGGAGCGCGCGTGGCCTTTCAGGGTGCAGCGTGAACCCGCGGCCGATGGGGCCGAGCACGCTCACCGTGTCGCCCGGCTTGCGGGCCGCGAGCGTGTGCAGGCCGAAGCCCATCACCTTGTAGAGCATTTCGACCCAGCCGGTGCGCGCGTCAGCACGCATGATCGACAGCGGGCGCCGCATGGGAATGGCTGCATCGCAGGAGATGTGCACGAAGCTGCCGGGCTCGGCGCGGGCGGCACACTTCGGTGCTTCGACCCGGATGACGAACTGCTCGCCGTCGTACGACTTCTGGTCGAGGACGCGAGCCTCCTCCAGAAAGATCGTGCCGCGGTGGGCGGCGCTCATTCCGTGCCGACCTGCTCCATCACGGTCTCGAGCACGGCCATGCGCACGGCCACACCGTTACGCACCTGGTCGCGGATGACGGACTGGCGGCCATCGGCGACGTCCGATGCGATCTCGATGCCGCGGTTCATGGGCTGCGGGTGCATCACGATGGCGTCGGGTTTGGCGAGCGCCAGGCGCTCGGGGGTGAGGCCGTACTTCGCGAAATACCGGTCGGCGTCGGGCAGGGCGGCGTGCGTCATGCGCTCCCTCTGGATGCGCAACATCATGACCACGTCCACATCCTTGAGGCCCGCTTTCAGGGTGGCATGGCGGGAGCAGCCGACGAACTCGTCGGGTTTCGGCATGAACGCAGGCGGCGCGACGATGCGCAGATCCGGCACGCCGAGCGCGCGGAACACGTGGTACGCCGAGCGCGCCACGCGGGAATGCTGGATGTCTCCGACGATGGCGATGGCCAGATTGTCGAAGCGCTTCTTGTACTGGCGCACGGTGAGCGCATCGAGAAGCCCCTGGGTGGGGTGGGACACGTGCGACTCGCCGGCGGACAGCACACTCACGTGCGGCGCCACATTCGACGCCACCATGCCGAGGACGCCAGCCTCCGCTTCGCGGATCACCAGCACGTCCACGTGCAGGGATTCGAGCGTGAACACCGTGTCGAGCATGCTTTCGCCCTTCACGCGGGACGACAGCTGCACTTCGAGGTTCACCACGTCTGCGCCGAGGCGCTTGGCCGCAAGCTCGAACGAAACGCGCGTCCGCGTGGAAGGCTCGGTGAAGAGGTTCGCGACGGTGACGCCGCGCAGGCTCTGGTTCGCGGCCAGCCGTTCCCTCGCCAGCGTGCGAACGAAACCCTGCCCGCGCTCGATGAGGCGCTCGATGAGCGCCAGCGGCAGGCCCTCGAGCGTGAGCAGGTGACGGAGCGAGCCGTCCCGCCGCAGCTGGGCCACGCCGCCGGCTGGAACACTGCCCTGCGCGCCGATCTGGATGGAGACTTCACTGCTGGCCATGGAGATTCACCTTCAAACGTCTGCCCCTTCCCCCGCCAGCCACCGTTCGAGGATGACCGCCGCCGCGGCACTGTCGATGTCCTCCCGACGCACGCGCCGGCGGCGTTCGCCGCTCGCGCGCTGTGCTTTCAGGCGCTCGTTCGCCTGCAGCGAGGACCAGCGCTCATCGACTCGTTTCACGGGAAGTCCAAAGCGGCGTTCCAGCTCGGCGGCGAAGCCGTTTGCGGCGTTCGCCAGGGACCCGGGGGAACCGTCTGCATTATACGGAGCGCCGACCACCAACAGGTGCGGCTGAAGCGCGCGCACTTCACGCTCGATGGCCGGCCAGTCCGGACTTCCCGCCGTGCAGGTTGCCGCAGGGCGTGGGCCCGCGGTTCCGGTCACGGTGTCGCCCGAGGCGATGCCGATGCGCTTCAGCCCGAAGTCGAAGGCGATGATCGTCTGGACGGCCGGCGCGCGGCCCGGGGTCCCCGGCGCGGCCGGCTCAGGCATTGCCGGACACGCGGCTCATCATGTCCTTGTCGATGCCCATGAAGCGCCATGCGGCGCTCCACCGCTCCTCGTATGGGAGCTCGAACACCATCCGCGCATCGATGGGCATCGAGATCCAGGAGTTCTCCTTGATCTCGCGCTCGAGCTGGCCGGCTTCCCAGCCCGCGTAGCCCAGGGCGATGAACGCGTCCTCCGGGCCTTCGCCGCGCGCCATGGCGGCGAGGACGTCGCGGGACGTCGTGATCTGCACGGTATCGGACACCTTGTGCGAGTGATCCCACGTGCCGCCGGGGCGGTGGAGCACGAAGCCGCGATCGGTCTTCACGGGGCCGCCGCGCAGCACCGGCTTCGCGGCGATGAGCTCGCTGCGCGCTTCGAGATCCATCTGCTCCAGCACGTCCGACAGCCGCATGGGCAGCGGCTTGTTCACGACGATGCCGAGCGCGCCCTTCTCGGTGTGCTCGCAGATGACCGTGATGGACTCGGAGAAATTCGGATCGACGAGCGAGGGCATCGCGATCAGCAGATGGTTCGTGAGGCTCATGTCGCTCATGGCCTCAGAGTATGGGCAAGGCCCGCGGCCCGCTCAAGGAACCGTCGATACGCCGCCGGGCGCGATGCGGCCGCCGACGAACTGCCACTCGTAGGCAAACCGCAACACGCGATACTCGCGGGACAGCTCGGGCGGAAACGGATCGAACGGGCTCGCGAGCTTGAGAATGGCGAGGGCGGATTGATCGAGCTCCGGATAGCCGCTCGAGGTGCGGATGACCGCCTTCTCGAGCTCGCCGCTCGAGTTGATCGCCACTTCCAGCACCGGGCTCGCGTTGACGCCGGGGCGGCGCGCGGCAGTCGGGTAGTTCAGCGTGCCGACCTGCTCCACTTTGCGGCGCCACGCATCGAGATAGGGCGCGAGCGTCGCGGCGCGAGTGTCCGGCGTGATCCACATTTCGTCGCGCTTCGGGCCGCGCAGCTGCACGGGGCCGCTTTCATCCTGCGGCCCGGGCTGATCGGCACGCTGTTCGGCCAGCAGCATCGGCTTGTCCCGGTTCGCGCCGCTGTCACCGCTGTCGAGCAGATAGCGCACCTCGGCGGTCCACGCGCTGGTCGTGAGCACCCGCTCGTCCTGACTGCCCGTGGTGGTGCCGGCGGGGCCGATGGCCCGGCCGTCGGGCGACCCCTCCTGCCCCGGGACGGGCATGGACGAAGCGCGGTTGCGCGCCGGCACGGGCTTGCGGGTGTTGCCCGAGCCTTCCTGGGTGCGCTGGGCGAGATAGGTGGCGTCCGCGTTGCTGTTGCTCTCCGGCAGCTCTTCGGAGGTGAGCAGCACTTCGAGACCCGGCGCCCCCGACCCCGCGTCAGCGTTCACGGTGAAGGTGATGCCGAGAATGACGATCGCGTGCAGGAGGCCGGCGAGAAAGAGCGTCGTCACGAGACGATCCCTCACCGGCGCGATTCCTTCGCGCAGTACCGAGCTCTTGGGTGCCACGCGGCGCAGTATAACGGCGCGTGTCAGGCCGGGCGTGCGGAGCTTCCCATCATGTCCGCTTCAAGCGACGCTCGATCGCCTCGATGAGAAGGTCCGCGACACTGATGCCGAACTGCGTGTCGAGCTCGCGGATGCCGGTCGGGCTCGTCACGTTGATCTCGGTGATGTAGCCGCCGATGACGTCGAGGCCCACGAACATCATGCCCCTGGCCGCAAGCGTCGGCCCCACCTGGGCGGCGAGCCAGCGGTCGCGCTCGTTGAGCGGCCGGCCCACGCCTTTCGCGCCGGCAGCGAGGTTCCCGCGGTTGTCCGTCGCCGACGGGATGCGCGCCAGCGCATACGGCACCGGCTCGCCGTCGATGAGCAGGACGCGCGAGTCGCCGGTCGTGACGATGTCCGGGATGTAGCGCTGCACGATGACGAACTTCTGCCCGTACTCGGTGAGCGTCTCGAAGACGACGTTCATGTTCTTGTCGTCGCGCTCGAGCACGAAGATCGACCGCCCGCCCATCCCGTGCAATGGCTTGCAGACGATCTTGCCGTGCTCGCGCAGGAACGCCTCCATGTCGCTCATGTCGCGCGTGATGAGGGTGGGCGCACAGCACTGCGGGAACCAGGCCGTGTAGACCTTCTCGTTCATGTCTCGCAGGCCCTGCGGCCGGTTGACCACGAGCGCGCCCGCGAGCTCCGCCCGCTCGAGGATGTAGGTGGTGTAGATGTATTCCGTGTCGAAGGGCGGGTCCTTGCGCATGAGGATGCAGCCGAGCGCATCCAGCGGCTCGACGCGCGGCTCGCCGAGCTCGAACCACGAGCTCGAGTCGGCGCGCACCGACAGCGATCGCGTGCGGGCGAAGGCGCGGCCGTCGCGGAGGGACAAATCCTTCTGCTCCATGTAGACCAGTTCAAGGTCGCGGGCTTGCGCCGCGAGTAGCATCGCGAGCGTCGAGTCTTTCGCGTACTTGATGTTGGCGATCGGGTCCATCACGACGCCGAGACGAATGGAGTTCTTGCTCATGCCGTCACCTCTAGGGAGCCTGTCCGAGCGCCAGTCAGGCTTCCCGGGGACGGAATTATGCTAGGCACCCGGTGCTTATGTCCGCATCGTGTGAGACGCAGCTCTCACTCGCGCGCGACCCTGCGAAAACGTGAAGTGCTTTGCATAGCCGGAGCTATGCCGATATGTTAAAACCGCGCTGCGCTTGCCCTCGGTGCAGCCAATATGCGCGTGGCCAACGCTTGGGCCATGTGTGGATTACGGGAGGAGTCGTCTGACGTGAGCGGCAGCAATGCGAAGCTTCAGGGCCTGAAGGTCCTGGTGATCGACGACAGCAAGACCATCCGCCGAACTGCCGAGACGCTTCTCGCCAAGGAGGGGTGCGAGGTCTACACGGCCATCGATGGATTCGATGCGCTCGCCAAGATCGCCGACCATCAGCCCGACATCGTGTTCGTGGACATCATGATGCCGCGGCTCGATGGCTATCAGACCTGTTCCCTCATCAAGCACAACAAGGTCTTCCGTGCGATCCCGGTGATCATGCTGTCGTCCAAGGATGGCCTTTTCGATCGCGCGCGGGGCCGCATCGTCGGCTCCGAGCACTACCTCACGAAGCCGTTCACGAAGGACGAGCTGTTGAGCGCGATCGAGACGCACATCGGGAGATGATGTCCATGGCTCTCATCCTGATCGTCGATGACTCGCCGACCGAGGTGCACGTCATGCAGAAGGCGCTGGAGCGCCACGGCTACAAGACGGCCGCGGCCGCCGACGGCGCCGAGGGCGTGCGGCTGGCGCGTGAAATGGTGCCCGATCTCATCTTCATGGACATCGTCATGCCCGGCATGAACGGTTACCAGGCGACGCGGACGCTCGCGAACGATCCCAAGACGCGCACGATCCCGATCATCATGGTGACGTCCAAGGGGCAGGAAACCGACCGCATCTGGGGTTTGCGCCAGGGGGCGATCGACTACATGGTGAAACCCGTGTCGCCGGATCAGCTCGTGGCCAAGGCCCAGGCAACGCTCGCGGGCTGACGCGGAAGGCCCGGGGGACATGACCGACGGCGTATCGCTCAAGAGCCTGCGTGACCGGCCTTTCGAGCTGCTGGCGGAGCTCGAGCGCCGCGGCCGTGCGCTTTCCGCGCAAGTGGCGCAGGAAGCCGGCGGCGGTCGAGAGTGGGTGGGCGTGGCCCTGCGCATGGCGGGCGAGCTCTATCTGGTCGCGCGCGAAGAGACGCGCGAGGTGCTGAGTGTGCCGAGCTCGCTGACCCGGGTGCCCGGCGCGAAGAGCTGGATCAAGGGGCTCGCGAACGTGCGTGGCCAGCTGCTGCCGATCGTCGATCTGCGGCAGTTCCTGGGCAGCGGCGTCACCCCCATGACGCGCAACACGCGCATCGTGGTCGTGAATCACCGCGAGATCCCCGCGGGGCTCGTGGTGGATGAAGTGTTGGGCTTCCGCCGGTTCGCGGAAGGAGAGTTTTCAGGGGACGCGCCGCCGACCGTGGCGCGTTGCGAACGATATCTGGCAGGCGCGTTCCGGCGCGGCGCCGAACAGTGGCCCGTGCTGAGCCTGCGACAAATCCTCGAGAGCACGAGCTTCTCGGAGGCGGCGGCATGAGGTCTCTGATCAACGCACGAGTAACAGCGCGATGACCACTCCCGCAGCTCCAGTCCGTCCGGGGCGAGGCCTCGACGCGATCATCGCGCTCGCCGCGCTGTTCGCGATCGGCTGTGGGCTGACTTATTTCTTCACCCGGCAGCAGGCCCCGGCGGTCTCCAATGCGTCGGTCGAAGCGCTGAACACCATCGCGCTCGATGCGCAGGGCGCCGTCACCGGTGATGCGCGCGCTCTCGCGAGCTTCCAGCAGGCCCTGGAGGAGCTGCGCACCGCAGCCTCCGCCGATCCGGAGCCGGCTTTCGCGGAGGATCCGCGTTTCGCACGCGTGGTGAACAACGCGGGTGTCGTCATCCAGGCGCGCGGCGCGCTTGCGGATGCGGGCACGGCTGCTCGCGAAACGCGTGACCTGGTGCCGAAGCTGCTCGCGGAGATCGGCACGCTTGCGAGCACCCTCAGCGGCTCCGGCCTCGAGGCGGCGGTTCGGCCCCTGGAGCGCTTCGAGGTCCGCGCCCAGCGTCTGCAGCTCGACGTCGCGGCGCTGTCCACGGGTGTGGCCAACCCGAGCCAGGCTGCGCAGCGTCTGGCCGAAAGCTCGGACTATCTTGGCCAGGTCATCAAGGGCTTTCAGGGCACGGACAGCGGTCTCGGGATCCCCAGGGCGACCGGCGCCCAGGCCGCCGAACGCCTGAAGACGCTCGATGGGCTCTACAACAATCTCTCGGCTGCGGTGCGGCGCGCGGTGAATGCGGCCCCCGCCCTTCCGGCCGCGCAAGCTGCCGCTCGCGCCGTCACTGAAGACGCGCGTGCCCTGGCGACAACGGCAGCCCGCAGCGATTACGTCGCACAGAACCCGGTTTCGTGGTTGCCGCTCGCGCTCGCCGGCGGCGCGCTGCTGATGCTGCTCCTGCTGTGGCTCGGTATCCGCAAGATGCGGGTCGCGGTGGATCGCCACCGCCTCGCGCTCGAGACCCAACGCAAGGAAGCGGATCGCAACCAGCAGGCCATCCTCAGGCTCCTGGACGAGCTGTCGAGCCTGGCGGACGGTGACCTCACCGTGCAGGCCACGGTGACCGAGGACATCACCGGCGCCATCGCCGACTCGATCAACTACGCGGTCGACGCCCTGCGCGGGCTCGTCACCACCATCAACCAGTCCGCCATTCATCTGGACAGCGCCGCCCGGCAGACGCAGGCGCTTTCCGCCCACCTCGCGAAGGCGAGCGGCGCGCAGTCGAAGCAGATTGCCTCCGCCACGGAGTCCGCCGGCGGCATGGCCGGTGCCACGGAAGAGGTGTCGGGCAACGCCGAGCGCGCCGCGGACGTCGCGCGGCATTCGGTGGAAGTCGCCCACAAGGGCGGCGATGCGGTCCGTCGCACCATCGACGGCATGAACACCATCCGCGAAACCATCCAGGAGACCTCCAAGCGCATCAAGCGCCTGGGCGAGAGCTCCCAGGAGATCGGCAACATCGTCGAGCTCATCAACGACATCGCGGAGCAGACGAACATCCTCGCGTTGAACGCGTCGATCCAGGCCTCGATGGCCGGTGAGGCGGGCCGCGGCTTCGCCGTCGTCGCGGACGAAGTGCAGCGCCTGGCCGAGCGCGCGGCCAACGCCACGAAGCAGATCGAAGTGCTCGTGCGCACGATTCAGACCGACACCAACGAGGCCGTGGTCTCGATGGAGCGCAGCACCACGGACGTGGTGGGCGGCGCGCTGCTCGCCGAGAACGCGGGCGCCGCGCTCGAAGAGATCGAGCAGGTCTCGAACCAGATCGCGAGCCTCGTGCAGAACATCTCGGGCAGCTCGCGCCAGCAGACGATGGCTGCGCAGAACATTGCCAGGAACATGCAGGTGCTCAAGGAAATCAGCGCCCAGACGGCCGACTCGACGAACGCCACTTCCGCCGCCATCAGCAAGCTCGCCGAGCTGTCATCGGGGCTGCGCAAGTCCGCCGCCGGCTTCCGGCTGCCCGGCACCACCACCGAGCCCACATTGAATGCCTCGGCCACCGGCACGTTCCGGCGCGTCGAGGAGAAGACACCCGTGCGGGTTTCAGCGGCCAGCGGCAGTTGAGGCGAGTAGATGCCTGACGTGGCTTCCCAGACGTTCGATTTCGTCGGCCGCGAGCTGAACGCGACTCTCGCGGAGGCGCGCGGCGCGCTCGAGAACTACGTCGAGCAGCCGGACAATCTCGCGCTGCTCGAGCGCTGCAAGCAGGAACTGCATCAGGTGCAGGGCGTGCTGCGCGTGCTCGAAATCTACGGCGCCGCCCTGCTCGCGGAAGAGATGGAGCAGGTGACGGGCTACCTGCTCGCCACCGCCGCCGAGCGCAAGAACCAGGCGGAAAGCCTGGATGCGCTGATGCGCGCCATGGTGCAGCTGCCGAGCTATCTCGAGCGCGTGCTCGCGGGCGGGCGGGACCTTGCTCTCGTGCTGCTGCCGCTGCTGAACGATCTTCGCGCCGTTCGGGGCAGCGCGCTGCTGTCCGAAGGCACACTGCTGCTGCTGAACCTCAAGTCCGACAAGCAGGCGCAACCCGTTGCCGCCGCTCCGGGCGAGCCGCCGCTCAACGTCGAGCAGTGGGCGCGCCGCTTGCGCGCGCGCTTCCAGGTGGGCCTCATCGGCTGGATTCGCGGCGAGCGCATCGAGCAGAACCTCGACATCCTCGCGGCCGTCGCGCAGAAGCTGGAGCAGATCGCCACACGGCAGCCGCTCTTCCAGCTCTGGTGGGTCGTCGGCGCCGTCGTCGAAGCCCTGCAGGAGAACGGCCTCGAAGGCGGTGTCTCGGTGAAGCGGCTCCTGGGTCTCGCGGACCGCGAGATCAAGCGGCTCTACGAACAGGGTGAAGCGCGCTACACGCAGACGCCCCCGGTCGAGCTCCTCAACAACCTCCTTTATTACGTGGGGCGCGCCGAAACCTCCGGCCCGCGAGTGACGGCGGTCCGGGCGTCATTCCGGCTTTCCGAGCTGCTGCCGGTGGACGAAACGGTGGAGCAGGAGCGCGAGAACCTCTCCGCTCCCAGCGTCAAGCTGATGCAGACCGTGGCGGCCGCAATCCGCGAGGATCTCGGCAAGGTCAAGGACGTTCTCGACATCTTCGTGCGCCGGGGTGCCGGTCAGCCGCAGGAGCTGGCCTCCCAGGTCGAGCTGCTCCGCAAGATCGGGGACACGCTCGGTGTGCTCGGCCTGGGCGAGCTGCGCTCGAGTGTCATGGGCGAGACCGAGCGGCTGGAGAAGATCGTTGCGGGCCAGCTCACCGCGGACGAAGCCACGCTCGTGGAGATCGCCGCCACGCTCATCAGCGTGGAGGATCGACTGGATGACCGGCTCGTCGGCATGATCATGCCGCGTGCGGCCGCGCCGGCGGGCCAGTCAGACGACACAGAATTCCGTCTCGTGCAGGGCGCCGTCCTGCGCGAGTGCATCCTGAACCTCGCTCGCGTGAAGGAAGCCATCTCGCAGAACGTAGGTGGGGTGCTCGACGCCGCCGGCCTCGACAGCTGGCAGGATCTCATGCGTGGCCTGAAGGCCGCGCTGCTCATGCTCGGCAAGACACGGGCGGCAGAAGTCATCGACGAGATCACCGCGCAGCTGAAGCGGGTGATGCAGCCGGGTGGCGGGGGCCTGCCGCCGGGCTTCGTCGATCGGCTCGCCGACGCCATCGTCAGCGTCGAGTACTACATGGAAACCCTCCAGGCCGGTCGCAGCGACCCCTGGTACATGCTCGACAATGCGCACGCGTGCCTCGAGACGCTGGCGGCCGAAGCGACGCCGTCGGTGCCGACGGTGCCACCGCTCGACCCGTCTGCTTTCGCGCGCACGCTGGCGCTTCCGCAGGCTGCGACTGGCGGCGCGGAACAGTTGGACACAACAGATGTAGGCGTTACGCCGCCCACGCTCGCACCGCGCGCAGCGCCGGTTGCGCTGGCGGAGGCCGCGGACCCGGAGCTCGTTTCGCTCTTCATCGAAGAAGCGCGCGAAGAGCTCACGAAGATCCAGAAGCACTTCCCGGCGTGGGAGCAGAACCCGCTCGAGCAGGACGGCCTCGTCACGATGCGCCGCTCCTTCCACACGCTGAAGGGCAGCGGCCGCATGGTCGGCGCGCGTGATCTCAGCGAGTTCGCGTGGGCCATCGAAAATCTGCTGAACCGGTTGCTGGACAACACGCTCACGCGCTCGCCGCAGATCCTCGCGGTGCTGCGCGATGCGGTGGCGGCACTGCCCCAGCTCATCGAACAGCTCGAGACCGGCCGCGCGCCGCAGGCGGATACGCCGGATATCGTGGCGCGCGCTCACAGCCTCGCGTCCACCAAGCCGCCTCCGGCGCCCCGCGCGGCGGGTGAAAGTGCCGCCACCGCGGAAAAAAAAACCGTAGCGACGGCCTCGCCCCCGACAGCAGTGCCGGCGGCCGCCCCGGCATCCGCTCAGCAGGCGCCGTCCGCTCCGGATTCCGCCCGGCAAAGAGCTGACGCGCCCGCTTCGACCCACCTCGGGTCGGACGACCTCCTTCGGGACATCTATTCGCGTGAAACGGCGGCGCACGTCGCCACCGTTCGCAGCTTCCTGGCACGGGAACGCAGCCAGCCCGGGCCGCATTCGCTGTCCGAAGAGGTCTACCGGGCGTGCCACACGTTGTCGGGCAGCTCCAAGATGGCGGAGGCACGGCATGGCATCCGCCTCGCCGAGCCGCTCGATCACTGGCTGCGGAAAGCCTTCAACAGTGCCGTGGGCCTGCAGAGCCAGCACCTGGACGTCCTGGCGGATTGCATGACGGCCATGGAGTCGGTGGCGTCGAATCTCGACGAGAACACCGGCTATTTCATGACGCACGAGGCGCTGCGGGCTCGCATCGCCAAGGCGGAGGCTGCACTCGACGAGCAGATCGTAGAGAAAGCGCGCGCCGAAGCGGCTGCGGCAGCCCATGCCTCAACGCTGGCGGATGCGGCGAAAGCCGCGGAGCTGGCGCTGGATGTTGGCACGGCAGCAGTGGCGCCCGGCGATGCAGTGGCATCCGCCGATGTGCAGGAAATTGATCTCAGTGAGTTCGCCGCGGAGGAGAGCGCAGCCGGCGAGACACCCGTCGACTCCGCCGCTGTCGCGGAGGCCGGGCTTGCGCAGGCCCCGGCTTCGGATGAACCGGTGGTCGAAGCGCCTCCTGAGGAGGCCGAGATCGTCCTCGCAGCGGAGGACGAAGCCCCGCCCGTCGATGCCGAGGTCGAGGCCCTGGCCGATGAAGCGCCTGTCTATCACACCGATTTCGACCCCGAAGTGGCCGCGATCTTCACGGACGAAGCCACCGAGCTGATCGATGTTTCGGAGCACGCGCTCACGGCCTGGCGTGCGGACCCGGGCAGCGCCGAGCTGCGCTCGGCCCTGAAGCGCCCGATGCACACGCTGAAGGGCGGCGCGCGCATGGCCGGCATCGTGCCCATGGGCGACCTCAGCCATGAGCTCGAGACGCTCGTCATGCAGGTGGACAGCGGCATCGTGCCCGCCGACGAGAATACGTTCGGCGTGCTGCAGACCTGCCTCGACGAGTTGGCCCGCATGCGCGAGTCCGTCGTTTCGGGCCAGCCGGTCGCACATGCGCGCAAGCTCATTGCCCGCATCCATGCGCTGTCGAAGCCGCCAGCGCCCAGGCCGGTGGCTGCCGCAACGCCCGCCGCGCCGAAGCCCGCCGACCCGCCGGAAGTTGCTGAGCCGCCGGGAGTCGCGGAGCCGCCGAAGGCAGCGGAGCCGATCGAGATTCCCGAAGCGCCGAAAGTCGCCGAGCCTCCCAGTGCACCAGCGAGTGCCCCGGAGTGGCCCGAGGCCGCGTCGTCTCCGGCGGCGAACGCTGTCGCGCCCGATTCACCCACGGACGAAGTTGCGGCGCCTGAATTCGACATCGAGATCACAGACCTCGAGGGACCGGCCGCCGCGGCCGCCGAGGAGCCGTTCGCCCCATCCGAGCTCGGGCTGCCGGCCACGGAAACACCCGCGCCCCAGCCGCTTTCGGCAGTCATCGTGCCCGCCATTCCGGCGATGCCGCCGGGTGCCGCCGTCGAAGGGATGGCCTTCAGCGAACCGGCCCCCGCCTTCGCGGAAACGCTGACGCCTGCTGATTTCGCGGCTCAGGCCCGGGGCGTCGATGCCGGCGAATCTCCTGACGTGGCAAGCGCTGACGCGCTCGAGAGGGCCACTGGGGCCCCGCCGGAGCTGCAACCCGCCGCGCCGGAGCTGGTGCAGCCGCCCGCCGCGCCGCGCCCTCCAGCACCTGTTGACGAGCCGGCGGTGCCGTTCGTGGAACGCCGCCCGGCCGCGGTGGTGACGAAGGCGGTCTTCCCGGGGCCTCGCGCCGCCGGTGATGGGGAAGAGCAGATCGTTCCGCCCGCTCCCGTGCCGCCGGGCCGCGAGCCGGTTGCGCCTTCCACCGACCGGCCGGAAATGGCTCGCGTCGACGCCGAGCTGCTCGACACGCTGCTCAACACCGCCGGCGAGGTCAGCATCGCGCGCGCCCGCCTCGAGCAGCAGATGGGGTCCATCGATTTCAACCTTGCGGAGCTCGGCCGCACGGTGACACGTCTGAAGGAACAGCTCCGCAAGCTCGAAATCGAGACGGAAGCGCAGATCCTGCATCGGCACGAAGACGAGTCGAGCAGTCACCGCAGCGACTTCGACCCGCTCGAGCTCGACCGGTACTCGTCGATTCAGCAGTTCTCACGCGCGCTCGCCGAGACGGCCAACGACGTGCAGAGCATCCAGGGCCTGCTCGACACGCTCGCTCAGGACACGCAGAACCTCCTGCAGCAGCAGGCGCGAACCATCACCGAGCTGCAGAACGGCCTCATGCGCACGCGCATGGTGCCCTTCCAGCGCCACGTGCAGCGTCTCGCGCGCATCGTGCGCCAGGCCGCGTCCGACACCGGCAAACGCGCCGAGCTCATCGTGGAAGGCGCCGCTGGCGAGCTCGATCGGCAGGTGCTCGAGCGCATGCTGCCGCCGTTCGAGCACATGCTGCGCAACTCTGTCGTTCACGGCATCGAGAAGCCGGAAGACCGCGTCGCGCGAGGCAAGCCCGACACCGGTCGCATCAAGCTGGAGCTGCATCGCGAAGGCGCGGAGGTCATGGTGCGCCTCTCCGACGACGGCGCCGGCATGAATCTGAAAGCCATTCGTGACAAGGGCGCCGCGCTCGGACTCATTCCGGAAGGCCAGACCCTGAGCGATGAGGATGCAATGCAGCTCATCCTCGAGCCCGGGTTCTCGACGGCGGGCTCCATCACGCAGCAGGCCGGCCGGGGCGTCGGCATGGATGTGGTGGCCACGGAGATCAAGCGGCTCGGCGGCGCGCTCCACATGGAGACGCGCGCAGGTGAAGGCTCGTCCTTCACCATCCGGTTGCCCTTCACGCTGGCCATCAGCCACGCGCTGGTGGTGCGCACGGGCGAAGAGTTCTACGCGCTGCCGCTTCCGACCGTCGAAGGTGTGCTGCGCCTGTCGAAGACCGAGGTCACGAGCCATCTGGGGCGCGATACACCGACCTTCGACTACAACGGCCAGAAGTATCGCTTCCAGCACCTCGCCACGTTCGTGGGGCTCGAGCCCTCGCCGCTGCCGGAGCAGGACGTCACCATTCCCGTGGTGCTGGTGCGCGCGGGCGAGCATTCCACCGGCCTCATCGCGGATGAGCTCGTCGGAAGCCGCGAGATCGTGGTCAAGTCCGTGGGGCCGCAGATCTCCGCGATCCGCGGTATTTCGGGTGCCACCATCCTCGGCGATGGCCGCATCGTCGTCATCCTGGATATCGGTGCGCTGGTGCGTGCGGAGTGGCGCGGCCGGGTGCAGCCCGTCGTCAAGGAGAAGACCGATCGCCGCACGTTCGTGCTGGTGGTGGACGATTCGATCACCGTGCGCCGCGTGACGCAGCGCCTGCTGGAACGCAACGGCATGCGCGTGCTCACCGCGCGAGACGGCCTGGATGCCGTGGGGCTGCTGCAGGATCACGTGCCCGACATCATCCTGCTCGACATCGAGATGCCGCGCATGGACGGCTACGAGGTCGCCGCGCACGTGCGCAACGATCAGCGTCTCGTGGATGTGCCGATCATCATGATCACTTCGCGCGTGGGCGAGAAGCACCGCGCGCGCGCCATCGAGCTTGGCGTGAACGACTATCTCGGCAAGCCCTACCAGGAGGCGCAGCTGCTAGACGCGATCGCGCCGCTGGTCGAGCGTCACCGCAACACGCAGAGCTCTCGCCGGCTGGCAGAAGTCGGTGAGGCGCGGGGCTAACGGAGAACCGGAAGCGACATGGCTGAGCGAGTCAACGAGATCTACAGCCTGCTGATCCCGCTCGTCGACGGGCGGCTGATCATTCCGCGCGCGTGCGTGGCGGAAGTGATCGGCTTCGTCACCCCTTCGGAGATGACGGGTGCGCCGCCCTGGTACGTGGGCACGGTGCCGTGGAACGGCCGGCATGTGCCGCTCGTGTCATTCGAAGGGGCTTGCGGGAACAACATACCGCCCGCGTCGGGCCGCACGCGCATCGTGGTGCTGCCCTGCATGGGCAGCCGTGTGGATGCGGGGTACTTCGGGCTCGTGTCGCAGGGTTTCCCGCAACTCGTGCGCGTGAGCTCGGACGTGGTGAGGCCGGACAACTCCCGCGTGTTCCCGGATCGAGCGCCCATCATCTGCCAGGTGCGCATGGTGAACGAGGCGCCGCTCGTGCCGGACCTCGACCGCATCGAAGAAATGATCGCGGACGAGACCCGGATCAGTACCTGAGCCCGCTATTTCGCCCGGCCGGACGGCCCGTAGACACTCGCGATGCCTTCCGGCTTGCCGCCCGCTGCGGCCTCGCCACTCACCACGGCCCGCTTCGAGGGCACCGGCCTGAACGCGATGGGGACCGTGTACTTGTCCTCCAGCCGCGCAAAGGGCAGCCCGTTCACTGACGCGGCGCTTCGACCGCACAACTCCAGCCCGGGAAGCTTCGGCAGCTTCAGATCCTCCCGGCCGACATCCACTTCGATGCGGCGTGCGGTCACGCCGAGCGCGCCCGCGAGCCTCGCCACGAGGCCTTCGACCTCGGCGACGAAATCCCCACGCAGCGACTCATCCTTCAGCAGATAGTAGGTGGTGAGATACCTCGCGAGCGCCGAAGATTTCCGGATCTCGTGATTCACGAGCTCCTGCTCGTTCCTGAACGTGAACAGCGAGCTCGTGGCGAGATAGTCGAGAAAGTCCGTCGGCACCGACGGCTCATCCGGGTGAATGGTGCCCGTGCGCACCTTGAGCGTGTCGCCGTCGCGCTCGATGGTCACGTCGTTCAGCTCCAGCTCGTAGGAGAGCTTCGCGGGCCACGCGATGAAGATCTCCGGGTTCACACCCGGCACGTCAGGGCACACGCGGTACCACACCGCGACCTGCCGCTCGTGCTCGATGATCGAGTGCGTCTTCATCTGCAGCACCATGACGCTGATGGGGTCGACTGGCTCTGCGTCTTTCCGGTTGTAGTAGGAGCGCGCGACCAGCGCACCCAGCACCAGGGCCAGCACCGCGATGACGATGTATCTCATCCCCGGAACCTCCTAAAGGTCGCCGAAATCGTGCTGGAACGCGGCGAGCGCCGCCACGGCGGCGGTCTCAGTTCGCAGAATGCGCGGCCCCATGCTCACCTGCTGGAAGCCGGCGCGAACGGCTGCTTCCTGCTCGTTCTCCGAAAGCCCCCCTTCCGGGCCGATGAGCATCGTGATGCTCGCCGCTCCGACAAGATCGCGCGCACGCAGCTTCCCGAGCGGGGAGAGCAGAACGCGTGTCGTGGAGGCATCCACGCTGCGAATGACGTCATGCAGCCCCGTGGCCGCGGTCACTTCCGGCAGCCGGTTGCGCCCGCACTGCTCGCACGCAGAGATTGCGATGGCCCGCCAGTGCTGTGTCTTCCGCTCGCTCTGTCGCTCGTCGAGCTTCACGACACTGCGTTCGGTCAGGACGGGGATGATTCGCTGCACGCCGAGCTCGGTGGCCTTCTGCACCACCCAATCCATCCTCTCGCCTCGCGACACGCCCTGTGCAAGCGTGAGGAGGAGAGGGGATTCGCGCTCGACGTCTCGATGCTCCAGCACATCGGCTTGCACCGAATCTTTCCGAAAGCCCGTAATACGTGCCCCGTACTCGCCGCCGCGCCCGTCGAACAGGGTGAGTGCATCCCCCTGGCGCAGCCGGAGCACCCGCATGATGTGATTGGCCGCGGAGCCGGCGAGCGTGAAGCTCTTGCCGGCTGTGAGCGGCTCTTCGGAGTACACACGTGTCAGTCGCACGTGGCGAGCTCGATGCCCTCGCGGGCGGCCTGCACCATCAGATCGATCTCGTCCGGTGTGATGACGTAAGGTGGCATGAAATAGACGACATTGCCGATGGGCCTCAGCAGCACGCCGCGTTCCAGCCCGTGTCGATAGATGCGCAGACCCCGCCGCTCCTGCCACGCGTATGGCGTGCGAGTGGCTTTGTCCTTCACGAGCTCGATGGCCACGATCATTCCGGTCTGACGCACCTCTGCCACATGCGCGTGGTCTTCCAGCTCACGTGCACATTTGCCCAGGTGGGCGGCGAGCGCGCGATTGCGCTCGAGGACCGGCTCGTCACGGAAAATGGCGAGCGTCGCGAGTGCCGCCGCGCAGGCCAGCGGGTTGCCCGTGAAGCTGTGCGAATGAAGGAACGCGTTCAGCTTCACGTACTCGTCATAGAACGCGGCATACACGGGCTCCGTCGTCAGCACGGCGGACAGCGGCAGGTACCCTCCGGTGAGCCCTTTGGAGAGACACATGAAGTCCGGCCGGATGCCGGCCTGCTCGCTGGCGAAGAGCGTGCCCGTGCGCCCGAAACCGACGGCGATCTCATCCGCGATGAGGTGTACACGATGCCGGTCGCACGCTTCACGAAGCAGACGCAGATAAAGGGGGTCGTACATGCGCATGCTGCCGGCACACTGCACCAGCGGCTCGACGATGACGGCGACCGTTTCGTGTGCGTGTCGGGCGAGGGCTTCTTCCATGAGAGCGAACTTGCGCATCGAGTGCTCGGCCCACGATTCGCCGGGCTCTCGCTCGAAGCAATCCGGCGACGGCACGGTGATGACGTCCATCAGGAGAGGCTGGTACGTGGATTTGTAGAGAGCCACGTCCCCCACGGCGAGCGCGCCGAGCGTCTCGCCGTGATAGCTGTTCGAGAGCGTGATGAAGCGGCGCTTCCCGGACTCGCCGACGTTGCGCCAGTAGTGAAAGCTCATCTTCAGCGCCACTTCCACGGCGGAGGAGCCGTTGTCGGCATAGAAGCAGCGGCTGAGGCCGGCGGGCGCGATGCGCGTCAGCTCCTCACTGAGCGCTATCACGGGTTCGTGCGTGAAGCCGGCGAGCATCACGTGCTCCAGCTTTCCGAGCTGCGCCGTGACGGCGGCGTTGATTCGCGGGTTCGCGTGGCCGAAGAGGTTCACCCACCAGGAGCTGATGGAATCCAGGTACCGCCGGCCGGCGAAATCCTCCAGCCACACGCCCTCGCCACGACGAACGGGGATCATCGGCAGCTGCTCGTGATCCTTCATCTGCGTGCAGGGGTGCCACACGTGCGCGAGATCCCGCGCGACGTAAGGCTCGTTGGCGGTCGTTCGGCTCATCGAGCAGTTCCCGGTGAAGGCGCCGGGCATTGTGGCATGATCTGGCCGCGCTCAGGCGCTGCCCGGGTTCCATGCCAGCCGCTCATCCATCACAGCCTTTGCGGGTCGACCCGTCCACGGGGCTCCTCATGCTCGCGCGCCAGGTGCTGTCGGAACATTTCGACGCGCGGCCGGCCGGCACGCTGCCCGAGCTGATCGTGATCCATGGCATCAGCCTGCCGCCCGGCGAATTCGGGGGGCCGTGGATCGACCGGCTGTTCACGGGGCATCTGCCGCCGGAAGCTCATCCATATTTTCGCGCGATGGCTGTCGGGCGAGTGTCCGCCCACGCATTGATCCGTCGCGATGGCGAGGTCGTTCAATACGTGCCGTTCGGGCAGCGTGCGTGGCACGCGGGCAAATCCGAATACCAGGGCCGGCCCGCATGCAACGATTTCTCGGTGGGCATCGAGCTGGAAGGCACGGACGACGCGCCGTACGAAGAAATCCAGTACGAGCAGCTGGCTGCGCTGATCAAGGCTCTGCTGGCGGCATACCCGTCGCTGAGCCGCGACCGCATCGTGGGACACAGCGATGTCGCGCCGGGCCGCAAGACCGATCCGGGCCTGAATTTCGACTGGCACCGGTTGCGATCGGCACTTTAGCGGGTTCGCGACATGCGGCGCCCGGCACGCTCCGCGCCACACTCCACGAGCTCTTCACGGTCTGGCGCGGTCGTGACGCCAGAGGACTTCGGTGCCGCGCTCGTGCCGGACGATGACCCGCGCGAGCACGAACAGCAGGTCGGAAAGGCGGTTCAGGTATTGCGTGAGCTCGGGCGCCACGGCTTCGCTCGCGCTGAGCGTCCACACACGCCGCTCGGCGCGGCGCGCAATGGCGCGGGCAACGTGGCATGCCGCGGCACCGGGCCCACCGCCGGGCAGGATGAATTCCTTGAGAGGCGGCAGAGCATCGTTGAAGCCATCCAGCGCTTTTTCGAGCCGCGCGACATGTGCGGATTGGATGGCGCGATGGCCAGGAATGCAGAGCTCGCCGCCAAGGTCGAACAGCTCGTGCTGGACCTGCGTCAGGCACTCGACCACAGCCGCCGGGAGTGATGGCACCGCGAGCAGCACACCGATGGTGCTGTTGAGCTCGTCGACGGTGCCGTAGGCTTCGACGCGCGCGGAATCCTTGCGCACGCGAGTGCCGTCGCCGAGGCCAGTGCTGCCGTCGTCGCCGGTGCGCGTGTAGATCCTGCTGAGGCGATTTCCCATTCGCGGTAGATTCTCACGCTCGCCAAAGGAAACGCCAGTGATCTCCAGAGAGCTACAGGCCGCGCTCGATGCCGCGGAAGCCGCGGCCGCCATCATCCGTTCGATGTATCAGCGAAATCTCGCCGTGCACACCAAGGCGGATGCGACACCCGTCACCGAGGCGGACGTGCGATCGGAGGAGGCCATCCGCGCAATCCTGACCGAGCGCTTCCCCAGTTTCGGTTTCTATGGCGAGGAAACCGGCCAGCAGGCAATCGATGCGGACAGCCTCTGGCTCGTCGACCCCATCGATGGCACGAAGTCCTTCGTGCGGGAGTGCCCGTTCTTCTCCACGCAGATCGCATTGATGCGGGGAGGCCGGCTCGTGCTGGGCGTGTCGAGTGCGCCTGCCTATGGCGAGCTCGCCTGGGCGGAAGAGGGGGGTGGCGCGCACCTCAACGGCCGGCGCATCCACGTGAGCGGCATTGCCGACCTGGGCAGTGCCATCGTCTCCACCGGGAATCTGAAGACGCTCGCGCGATCACCGCGATGGAATCGCTTCGGCGAGCTCATCGGGCGCATCAACCGCATCCGGGGTTATGGCGATTTCGTTCACTATCACCTGCTGGCTCGCGGCTCCCTGGACGTCGTCATCGAATCCGACGTGAACATCCTCGATATCGCTGCGCTCACTGTGATCGTGCGCGAGGCGGGCGGCACGTTCACGGATCTGCAGGGAGGCGAAGTCGGGCTCAACACCACGAGCGTGCTTGCCACCAACGGCAAGCTGCATGCCGCGGTCAGCGACGCGCTGCGAGAGGTGTGAGGTGTTCAGCGCGACAAAGGCTTCGCGCCGTCCGCGCATCAGGCGTTGACGAAAGCCCGATGCGCCGCCGCCGTGATCTCGATCATCGGCGTGAGATACAGCTCGCTCAGTGATGCTGCGGTCACCACGTCGCGCGTAGCCCCGCTGCTCCACCTGCCATCCCCGAACAACAGGATCGCGCGATCCGCGAATCGCGCGGCGAGCGTCGGATCGTGCAGCGTGGCGATGACGGTGTTCCCCGAGTCGGCGAGCTTCCGGAACAGCTCGAGCACGGCGATCTGATGCTGCGGGTCGAGGTGATTCGTTGGCTCGTCCAGCAGGTACACGTCGGGCGCCTGCGCCAGAAGGGATGCGATGGCGAGCCGCCGCCGCTCCCCACCCGAAAGGCCGTCGGTCGTGCGGCCGGCGAGCTCGTCCATGTTCACGCGCTTCAGCGCCTCTTGCGCGAGCCGCTCGTCTTCCGCACTTTCCCACTGCCACAGGCCGAGATGCGGGTGACGTCCCACGAGCACGGACTCGAGCGCCGTCGTCACGAAGGATTCTTCGAGATCCTGCATCAGGAGCCCGATGTGGCGTGCGATGGCGCGCCGCGAAAGCCGATCGATTGGCATATCGGCCAGGCGCACCGCGCCCTGCTGCACGCCGCGCAGGCCGGCGAGCGTGTGCAGCGTGAGCGATTTTCCGCTTCCGTTGCGGCCGAGGATGGCGGTGAGCTCGCCTCCGTGAAACTCCGCAGAGAGATTCGAGACGAGTTGCCGCGTGCCTGCGCGGATGCCGAGCGCCTGCGTGGCAAGCGTAGGGCTCACTGGCGTACCCAACCGATCTCCGCTGCGGTCTCATGGCCCACGGAGACGTGACGCAGAGTGTCCGGCATCTCGTGCTCCGTTTCGGACAAGGCGCGCTGGCCTGCCATGATCTCTGCCTGCTCCTGCGGATAGCGAGGGATGCGATCAGGCTCTGCATATCCGCCCGGGAACAGCGGCGCGCCCGACTCGAGGTCGTACTTGTCCGTTGCGCCCACGGTGTGCAGCGTCTCGTGTGCGATGACGATGTTGTTCTGGCCCTGCATGCGTCGGTCCGCGAACGCATGAACGACGCCCACGAGCCCTTTCTGCAGCCCCAGGGAATGTGGCACCCGCTCGTTCTTCGCCGGGTCGTGATACAGCACGAATACGCGGATGTGTGAGGGTGCTCGCCCCGGCACATCCGCCGCCCTGAAGGCGAACCATCGCAGCTTGAGTGACCACCACGCCGTCCGGAGCATGCTCGACCTCGGGTCGAGCGGTGGGGGGCGTTCTGCCGGCGAGGGGTACAGCTCGATGCGTACCGGCCTCGGCGTCGTCACGCCGAAGCGTGATGCTTCATCGGCGAAGAATGTTTCGAGGGCCGCGAAGTCTTCCGGAGCCAGGCCCCGGACATACTCTTCCGCCACCGCGCTGCCGTCACCGTTCAGCGGAAACACGCCCACCCACAGCGTGCTCTTCCAGCTCGTGGTGCTCACCCGGTCGAGCCAGGTCATCGCGGCGACGCCGATCAGGACGAGCACGAGCACCGAGATCCGGATGACCTTCCACACAGGGCGCGGCGCCTAGGGCTGCAGACGCGTCGCGACCCAGGGGCTTGCGTCGAAGTCCTCCTCGCCACGCGGTGAGAGCTCGCGCGTCCAGCGAGCCCGATCATGGATGCGGGCATCGCCCTCGACCCAGAGCTCCACGGCATCCGCCCAGAGCCGGTATCCGCCCCAGTGCGGCGGCCGTGGGATGGTGGGTGTCCGGTCAGCGCCAGCGTCGAAGCGCTTTGCAGCCTCATCTACGGCTGCAAGCAACCGGGCGCGCGAGGCCACAGGCTCGCTCTGCTGGCTTGCCCACGCCCCGATGCGGCTTTCCAGCGCCCGCGAGGCGAAGTAGGCATCGCTGTCGGCATCCGGCGCCCGCACCACTCGACCTTCCACCCGCACCTGCCGGCGCAGGTGATCCCAGTGCATCACGATCGCGGCGCGCGGATTGGCGCCGAGCTCCCGCCCCTTGCGGGACAGGTAGTTGGTGTAGAAGACGACGTACCCCGGCCGGGGAACGATGTCCTTGCACAGAACGACGCGGGCGGAAGGGGCGCCATCGGGGCCGGTCGTGGCCAGCACCATGGCGTTCGGGTTGGGCTGATGCCTTTCCTGCCAGGCGCGGGCAAGCCACTCCGCGGCGATGGTGAGGGGCTCGGCCGGCAGCGGCTCCGGAAGAACTTCGGTATGCGTGGACATGGCGCGCAATGGTAGGGCCTCTGCCCCGCGCCCGCATGAGATCGACATGACGAGTACGCAGCTGCCCGTGGCTCGACTTCTGTCGCTGGCCGCGCTGCGCCAGTTGATTCGCAGCGCCGGAGGTTCAGCAAAGATTCAGAACCGCGCGCCTGTTTTGCCGCTCGTTCTCGCTTCGCGAGGCCGTTACGAGGGTCGAATCATGTTGCGCACCGGACTGATTGCCGTGCTTCTGCTCGGGCTCGGGTCGACCGCCATGGCGTCGGATCGCGTTCGCGTGGTCGTCGGCCATGACAGCGGCTATCGCCAGTACGATGGCCCCCGCTACTGCGCCGGCATCGACGGTTACGGGTTCATCGGAGGCGGCCGGGACGACCGGCGCTGGCGCGACTCGCGGTGGCGCGACCCCCGTTGGGATCACCGCTACCAGACCGGTTGGCGTCATGGGCGTTACTACTCCGCCCCCCGCGGTTACTACCGCCCCGGTCACTACCACGGATATTCCCGCGGGTATCACGGTAAGCAGTGGGACCACGACCGACGCCATGACCGTCGTCATGACGGCCGTTACGACGGGCGCCGCGGCCACCGTCGCTGACGACCCGGCCGATGCGGACGGGCTCCCGGGCGAGCGGCTGGCCCGGGAGCCCGTGAGCCTCACCCGCCCTCCTTGATCCCCTGCAACCGGCGCCACGCCGCCCGGCAGAGCGACGCGCACTTGCGGCGCCCGGCCGGCGCCGATAGAAAGACAGGCCCCATCCTCACCCGAGCCTGCAGCATGACGAGCGACGACGTGACCCTCGACGACCTGCGCCGTCGCATCAACGAGATCGACGACCAGCTCCTCGCGCTCGTCGCCGAACGCAAGAACCTGAGCGGCGAGGTGGCGCGCGTGAAGCGCCGGACCGGCCGCGCGACGCGCGACTACCAGCGGGAGCGTGAAGTCATCCTGGCCGCCCGCAACAAGGCCACCGCGCTCGGGGTTGCGCCCGATGTGGCGGAGGAAGTGCTGCGAATCCTCATCCGTTCATCCCTCACCACGCAGGAGCAGGCGAGCGTCGTCGCGCAGGGCACGGGCTCCGGGCGGCGCGTGCTCGTCATCGGCGGCAGCGGCAAGATGGGACGCTGGTTCGCGGAGTTCCTCACCTCCCAGGGCTACTCCGTGGAGGTGGCCGACCCGGCCGGCGCCCCGCCCGGCACCACTCACATTCCGGACTGGCACCAGTCCGACCTGAAGCACGACTACATCCTGTGTGCCACGCCGCTCGGCGTGACCGACGCCATCCTGCGCGACCTCGCGCTGCGCCGGCCCCCCGGCGTGGTGCTGGATGTGGGCTCGCTCAAGAGCCCGCTGCGAGCGGGGCTCCTCGCCCTCAAGTCTCACGGGTGTCGCGTGACGTCGATCCACCCGATGTTCGGGCCGGATACCCAGCTTCTCTCCGGCCGCCACGTCATCTTCGTGGATCTCGGCCATGCGGAGGCCCTGGAGAAAGCGCGCGCGCTGTTCGCCCCCACGATGGCGGAGCAGGTCGTGATGAGCCTCGATGACCACGACCGCCTCATCGCCTACGTGCTCGGGCTGTCACATGCCCTGAACATCGCGTTTTTCACGGCGCTCGCCGAAAGCGGGGAGGCCGCGCCGCGCCTGGCGAAGCTGTCGAGCACGACGTTCGACTCCCAGCTCGACGTCGCGAGCAAGGTGGCGCAGGAAAGCCCGGACCTCTACTTCGAAATCCAGAGCCTGAACGACTACGGCGCCGAATCCCTCGAGGCGCTCGCCAAGGCGGTGGAGCGGATCAGAACCGCGATCCTGTCACAGGATCATGATGCGTTCGTTGCCCTGATGCAGCGCGGACGGGACTATCTCGAAGACCGTCGGGCCGTGAACGAACGTCGCGCCTGACGGACGAGAAGCGCTATGGGGATGGTTGTTCGATGGCGACGTACCGATCGCACTCAGATCCACGTTCACAGCCCGAGGATGCGCCGGCCCGGGCGGATGACCTCGCCGCAGAAAATCGCCGGCTCCTCGCGCACCTCGCGGAGCTGAAGGAAGAAGCCGCCCGCAACGACTCCCTGCTGCGCAAGACGCAGGAGCGAGAGCTGGAGCTGCTTCGCGCGGCCACGCTGCCGCAGCTGCTGGAGCGGCTGATCCACGGCCTGCGCAAGTCCTACCAGCTGGATGTCGTCACCCTCACTCTCGATGACCCGCAATACGAGCTGCGCCACCTCCTGTGGGGCGACAGCGCGGCGCTGGACGAGTTGCCGCAGGTCCAGTTCGTGGATTCGCTGACGGCGCTGGCACCGGGGGTCGCGAAGCTCGAACGGCCCTGGCTCGGCCCCTTCAGTCGCACGGAGCATCGGGCGTTCTGCCCCAATGTCGCCGAGGTGGGCAGCCTCGCGCTCATTCCGCTGCGCAGAAACGAGCAGCTCGATGGTGTGCTGCTCTTCGCGAGCTCCGATCCGTTCCGTTTCAACGCAGAGCTCGCCAGCGACTTCCTGGCACACCTCGGCCTGGTCGCCGCGCTCTGCATCGAGAACGCTGCAAACCGCGCGCGCCTCCTGCGCAGCGGGCTCACGGACTTTCTCACGGGGTTCCACAATCGCCGCTACCTTCACGCACGCCTGCGCGAGGAGCTCGGGCGTGCTCAGCGCTTCCGGCAGCCGATTGCGTGCCTCATGATCGATGTCGACCACTTCAAGCCGATGAACGATCGCTACGGGCACCTGGCAGGTGACACCGTGCTGCGCGAGGTGGCTCGCCGCATCGACGCGGAAATGCGGGTGAGCGACATCGGCGCCCGCTTTGGCGGCGACGAGTTCGCGATCGTGCTGCCTCAGGGCGATCTCGAGGACGGCGAGCGAGTCGCGCACCGGGTGCTGCAGGCCGTTCGAAGCACGCCCGTTCACATCGACGGCGAGCACGCCGAGACGGTCAGCCTGTCGATCGGCGTGGCGGTCGCCGAGCCCGCGCCCGAGGCCCGGGACTACAAGATGATTGCCGAGCGGCTCATGGCGGAAGCGGACGCGGCGCTCTACCGGTCCAAGACGGCCGGGCGCAATTGTGTATCGATCTCGCAGAACATCGTGACCTGAGCTGACCCCGCCAGAACCCGCGCGCGCTCACCTGAACCCGGCGCCGCCGCGAGTTCGATTCCTCAGCAGCACGATGAAGAGCGGCGCCCCCACGAGCGCCATGATGGCCCCGACCGGAAGCTGACGCGGTGCCGCCACCGTGCGCGCCAGCAGGTCCGCGGCGGCGAGGAGCGTTCCGCCGAGCACAGCCGCGGCGGGCGCGACGATGCGATGGTCGCTCGTCCTGAACAGCAGCCGCACCGCATGCGGCGTGATGAGCCCCACGAACCCCACTGTGCCGGCGCTCACCACCGCCACTGATGTGATGACGGCGCACGCGACGAACACGATGGTGCGCCAGACCTCCACGTCCAGCCCCACGCTTCTGGCGCGGAGCTCCCCCGCGGCCAGGACGTTCAGCGGGCGCGCCAGAACGATGGCGAGGATCACTGACGCGATGGCCCCCGCCACGCTCGCCGTGGGGCTGGGCGCCCAGCCGAGATCCCCCGCGAGCCAGAACACCATGCTCCGGATGTGTGTGGAGTCGGCCACGGAAAGCACGACGCTGATCAGAGCGCCGCACGCACTGGCGAGAACCACACCAGTGAGCAGCAGCCTCGACGTGCCGCCCCCGCGCGCGAGCAGGTACACAGTGGTAACGGCCAAGAGGGCCCCCAGCACGGCACCACCCTGAACGAGAGCCACCCCGGCGCCGATGAGCATCGCGAGCAAGGCGCCGACCGCGGCGCCGCCCGAAACGCCGAGCACGTAGGGATCTGCCAATGGATTGCGGAACAGCGCCTGCAGCAGCACGCCGCCCACCGCAAGCAGCCCACCCACGCCGAATGCGGCCAGCAGCCTGGGCAGCCGGACATCGAGCATCACGCTGCGCGCGGCTTCGTCCCCTCCTCCTGCGAGTGCGCGAAGGGCGCCCTCCCAGCCGATCCCTGCCGTCCCGATGAGGAGCGCCGCCACGAACACGAATGCCGCGAGCAGCAGCAGCCCCATCAGGCGCCCCATCGATCCCGCCCCAAACCAGATCGCTCGCGACATGGATCGAGCTTAGCGTGTCGCCCCGAACACTGTTCGGCCCGCACGCTCCACCGTCGATACGTGCCCGCTCACGCACTTGATCGAGAACACGGATGGATGCGCCTGGACACGCATGCGCCTGCGACGCCACGTTATGGCAGACTCCGGGCACCTCCCATGAGCGATGTCATCGATTCAGACGGCTTCCGCGCCAACGTCGGCATCATCCTGATGCGCGGCGCCGGTGAGGTATTCCTGGGTCGGCGGTCCGGCGGGCGCGGTTGGCAGTTCCCGCAGGGTGGCGTGCGTCAGGGTGAGCAGCTCGAGCAGGCCCTGTATCGCGAGCTGCATGAGGAGGTGGGCCTCGTGAGGCCCGACGTGGAGCTGGTCGGCCGCACTGCCAAATGGCTGCGGTATCGGCTTCCGTCCCGCTACGTCCGCCGCAACCGCCATCCGGTGTGCATCGGCCAGAAGCAACGCTGGTTTCTGCTGCGCCTGAAACGAGACGACGCGCAATTCGTCTTCGATGGCACGGCCGAGCCCGAATTCGACCAGTGGCGCTGGGTGCCCTATTGGGAGCCGGCGCGCGAGGTCATCTACTTCAAGCGTCCCGTGTACAAGCGCGCACTCGCGGAGCTCGCGGGCCTCGCCTTCCCGGGCGGGCAGCCGAGCCCGCCGGACTGGTGGAACGAAGTGTCGTCGTCCGCCGACGCGGCTGGACAGGCTGCCGCATCCGTCGAGTGATCGAACGTTCGGGAGCAGCCCGGTGGGCATGATGAGCGACATGCTCCGCAGCAGCAGTCCCAAGGGCTCGCCCAGCCTCGTCGTGCGCACGTACGCGCCGGCGCGCCGGCTGCTGACCGTGATCGCGCTCACGCTCCTCGGCGCCTTCGCGCTCTACGTGGTCTACGAGCTCGGGCGGTTCGACGCCGGCTACGACCGCCTCGCTGTTTCCCAGGAGCGCGCGGAGCACGAGGTGATCACCCAGCGACTGGAGAAGGCCAATCGCGAGCTGCGAACGCGCCTGGCCGAGCTCGATACCATCCGCGTGGGGCGCGCTCGCGAGCAGGCGGAAATCTCCCGCACCATCGGGGACCTTCAGGCACAAGTAGCGCGGCAGACGCAGGAGCTGGCGTTCTATCGCGGCATCGTGGCCCAGTCCGCGGTGTCGCTGGGGGTGAAGATCCAGCAGCTTCGCATCGCGCCTGCCGAGAAGCCGGGGCGTTTCCTCGTTCGAATGATGTTCGTGCGCTCCGTGCGTCCCGAGGATGTCGTCAGCGGCACTCTCGTCATGGCTGCGGAGGGCACGCGGAACGGCGCGGCTGCGAACCTCGACCTGCCCGCGCTTACGGGCAACAAGGTGCGTGAGTTACCCTTCACGTTCAGGTACTTCGAGAACTTCGAGCAGGAGATCGCCATTCCCGCGGGCTTCGAGCCCGAGCGGCTGACGGTCGAGATGCGATCGAGCCGCAAGGGCGTTTCACCGCTCACGCAGACGTTCCCGTGGAGCGTCGACGCGAGTCAGCCGCAAGGCGGGAGCAGCAACTGATGTTCGGCCGGGATTCAAAACACAACGGGCGTATCGACACACTCATCGGCAGGGCCGCCCGCGTGGCAGGAGATGTCGAGTTCGCGGGTGGCCTGCACCTCGATGGCCGGGTGGCCGGCAACGTCCGCGCTGACGACGACCCGGGGGCGTCCCTCTCGGTCAGCGAGACCGGCTCGATCGAGGGCTCGGTGGAAGTGCCCACGGTGGTGCTGAACGGCTCCGTCAAAGGTGACATCTTCGCCCGCGAGCGCGTCGTGCTCGGCGCCCGGGCCCGCGTGCAGGGCAACGTGCACTACGGCGTCATCGAAATGACACTGGGCGCGGAGATAAAGGGCAAGCTCATGCCCTTGCCTTCGGCCGGTGGCGCCTCCAGTGAGGGCGGGTCTGCGGCCGTAGAGCCCGCGTGAAGGCTCCCGGCGAACCGCCGGGCCCGTTTTTGACCCTGACCCGTCACGCTCCTAGACTGCGTCCACGGGTCTGACCGATCGGACGAGGCGATGAATACGAGTTCTGAAGCCGTTCTGGACGAGGCCGCAATGGCTCCGTCGCTGGTGTTCACTGACGCGGCCGCGCGCAAGGTGGGCGATCTCATCCGGGGTGAAGGCAACCCCAAGCTCATGCTGCGCGTGTTCGTGCAGGGCGGCGGCTGCTCGGGCCTGCAGTATGGTTTCGAGTTCGACGAGCAGACCCAGGAAGGCGACACCTGCGTGGAAAACCAAGGCGTGAGGCTGCTGGTCGACCCCATGAGCGTGCAGTACCTCACCGGCGCGGAGATCGATTACCGCGAGGGCCTGGACGGCGCGCAGTTCGTCATCCGCAATCCGAACGCGACTACGACGTGCGGGTGCGGTTCCTCGTTCTCGACCTGACCCTGCTCGTCGCGTGAGACCGGCCGCAGCCGCGCGCTCTCCCGCCGACGCCCGCGCCACCCCCTCGTCACGGCCCGTGCCGGACGTGCTGGCTGCGGTCGACCTCGGCTCCAACAGCTTTCACATGGTCGTGGCGCGCTACACCCACGGGCAGCTCGTCGTCATCGACCGGCTGCGCGAGATGGTGCGGCTCGCTTCGGGCGTCGAAGAGAACGGTCGCATCGACAAGGACGTGGCGGCGCACGCGCTGGCCTGCCTTCAGAAGTTCGGCCAGCGGTTGCGCGACATGCATGCTCGCAGCGTGCGAGTGGTCGGCACCAACGCGTTGCGTATCGCCCGGCGCAAGCAGGCATTTCTCGAGCGGGCACGCGAGGCCCTCGGGCATCCCATCGAGATCATTTCCGGCATGGAGGAGGCGCGGCTCATCTATTCCGGCGTCGCGCACACCATGCCGAGTGAGGCCGGGCGCCGGCTCGTGGTGGATATCGGCGGCGGCAGTACCGAGCTCATCATCGGCGAGGGCCTCACGCCGCTCGAGCTGGAGAGCCTCCAGATGGGCTGCGTCGCCCTGAGCGAACGCTTTTTTCGGGACGGCAAGATCACCCCCAAACGCCTCGCCCGTGCGCGTGTCGCGGCGCGCCTGGAGCTCGAGCCGGTGCAGGCGGCTTTCCGACGTCGGGGCTGGGTCAGCGCCGCGGGCAGCTCCGGCACGGTGCGCGCCATCGGCGAAGCAGTGCGCGAGCTCGATCCGCAGGCGACTTCGATCACCGCGCAGGGGCTCGACCGAGTGCTCAAGTATCTGGAGGACGCCGGCTCCATCCGGGAGCTGAAACTCGCCGCGATCACGGACGAGCGCCGGCCGGTGTTCCCCGGCGGCACCGCGATTCTGGCCGAAGTGTTCGACGTGCTGGGGATTGAATCCATGCGCATCGCGGACGGCGCGATGCGTGATGGCCTGCTCTATGACATCGTCGGCCGCTTCACCGACGAGGACGCGCGTGAGCGCAGCGTGCGCGGCATGCAGCAGCGCTATCACGTGGACATTGCGCAGGCCGAGCGAGTGGAAGCCACGGTGCGCAACTTCCTCGGACAGACACGGCAGCCCTGGTCGTTGGACGATCCGCTGGCGGAGCTGATGTTGAAGTGGGCTGCGCGGCTTCACGAAGTGGGGCTGGATGTCTCCCACAACGGGTACCACCGTCACGGCGCGTACCTGCTGGAGAACGCGGACATGCCCGGCTTCCCGCGGGAGGAGCAGCAGCTTCTCGCACGCCTCGTGGGCGGACATCGGCGCAAGCTCTCGTTGGAGGGGCTCGAAGAGCTCGTCCCACCGTGGGATCACGATGCGCTGTATCTGATCGTGCTGTTGCGCCTTGCGGTGCTGCTGCACCGGGGGCGCAGCGCCACCGCGCTGCCGGAGATCGAGCTCACCGCGAAGGGACACACGCTCGAAGTGAAATTCCCCGGGCGCTGGCTGAGGGACCATCCGCTCACCGCAGCCGATCTGCAGCAGGAGATCGATCACCTGAAGATGCATGCCTTCAGGTTGCGGGTGTTCACTTCCCGCGGCTAGCCAGGCGCGCCGTCAGATCTTGATGATGGAGCCGGCCGCGTAGGTCGCCAGCAGCTGGGACTGCGCGTTCGTCGCGTTTTCCTTGGTCGAGACGGTGTGCGTGTAGATGCCGTCGCGACGCAGCTCCCACGCCTGGGTGTCATCCCGCAGATAGATCTCCAGGTCATTGAGGATGCGCTGGCGATGAGCCTCCCGGCGCAGCGGGAACGCCACTTCCACCCTGCGGAAGAAGTTGCGCTCCATCCAGTCCGCGCTGGCGCAATACATTTCCGGCTCGCCACCGTTCTCGAAGTGGAAGACGCGCGAGTGCTCGAGGAACCGGCCGATGATCGAACGCACCCGGATGTTCTCCGAAACACCGGGAATTCCAGGCCGCAACGCGCATACCCCGCGAACGATGAGGTCGATGCGCACGCCGGCGCGTGACGCACGGTACAGCGCCTCGATGCACTGCGGATCCACCAGCGAGTTCATCTTGGCAATGATGCGCGCGGGGCGGCCGGCGCTCGCGTGGTCGGCCTCGCGCGCGATCCTGGTAAGCACCGCTTCGTGCAGCCCGAAGGGGGATTGCAGCAGGCAACACAGCTTGGGGGTCTGGGTGAGGCTCGTGAGCTGCAGGAAGAGCTCGTGCACGTCCTGCCCGATCTCGTCGGCACAGGTGAAGAGGCCGTAGTCCGTGTAGGCGCGCGCTGTTTTCGGGTGATAGTTGCCCGTGCCCAGATGGCAATACCGGCGGATGCCGCCGGGCTCGCGCCGCACGACGAGCGTCAGTTTCGCGTGGGTCTTGTAGCCCACCACGCCGTACATGACGTGCGCGCCGGCTTCCTGCAACCGGTTCGACAGCTCGATGTTCGCTTCTTCGTCGAAGCGGGCACGCAGCTCGACGATGACCGTCACGTCCTTGCCCGCGTGCGCGGCGGCCACCAGCGCGTCGACCACCGGCGAATCGTGCCCGGTGCGGTAGAGCGTCTGCTTGATCGCGAGCACCTGCGGGTCGGATGCGGCCTGCCGCACGAAATCCATGACCGGCGCAAAGCTCTGATAGGGATGATGCAGCAGCAGGTCGTTCTGCCGGATGACGGCGAACAGATCGGGGGAGCCGACGAGGCGCTGGGGCAGGCCTGGCGTGAAGATGGGGTACTTGAGATCCGGGCGCTGCGCGAGATCGTAGATCGCCGAGAGGCGATTGAGGTTCACGGGGCCGGGCAGCTGGTAGAGGTCGACGTCGTTCAGCGCGAACTGCTTCAGCAGAAAGCGGGTGGTGTCTTCCGGGCAATCCCGCGATGTCTCGAGCCGCACCGCCGCTCCGTACCGGCGGTGGGCGAGCTCGCCTTCGAGCGCCCGGCGCAGGTCATCGATTTCTTCTTCGTCGACGAAGAGATCGCTGTTGCGCGTGACGCGAAACTGGTAGCAGCCGAGCACCTCGATGCCGGCGAACAGCTTGTGCACGAAGCCCTGCACGATGGCGGAGAGCAGTACGAACGCGGCAGGCCCGCCGCCCGAGGGCGCCGGGACGACGCGGGGCAGTGACCGCGGAGCCTGCACGATGGCGAGCTCGCTATCGCGGCCAAAAGCATCCTTGCCGCGCAGCCGCACGATGAAGTTCAGGCTCTTGTTCTGGATGCGCGGGAAGGGCCGGGCCGGGTCGAGGCCCAGCGGGCTCAGTACCGGCTCGACTTCGCGCTCGAAGTACTGTTCGAGCCAGCGCTCGAGCTCGGGCGTCCAGTCCTTGCGGCCCACGAGGCGGATGCCTTTGGCTTGCAGGGCAGGCAACAGCACTTCGTTCAGGCAGTGGTACTGGTCCGCCACGAGGCGCTTGGCGCGCTCGTGAATGGCCTCGAGCTGCTCGGTGATGGACAGACCATCCGGCGCCATGGGACCGGAGCCGAGCTCCAGCAGCTGCTTGAGGCCTGCGACGCGGATCTCGAAGAACTCGTCGAGGTTGCTCGACGATATGGACAGGAACTTCAGCCGCTCGAGGAGCGGCACGGACTCATCATGCGCCTGCGCGAGCACGCGCTGGTTGAACTCCAGCAGCGACAGCTCGCGGTTGATGTAGAAGTCCGGCGTCTTGAGGTCCGGCGAATCCATTGCTGCGCCCCGGGTAAAGGGAGGTATCTGAGCACGGCCCGTATGACACTCCGATTACGGCGCGCGTTCGGCCGCGCGGGCGGCCGCGCCGAAGTCAGCGCGAAACGAGAGCCGGGCCGACCGGTGCCTCGAGTGCGGCGAGCATCAGCGCAGCCTTCGTATCGAAATCCGCCCGCCACGCCGGATCGATGGGTTCCGCGCTCGCCAGGCTCACGGTCTGCGGGTTCTTGTGAATCCCGTTCACACGATACTCGTAGTGCAGGTGGGGGCCGGTCGCGAGGCCCGACATGCCGACATACGCCACGATCGAGCCCTGCGTAACGCGCTGGCCCACGCGCACGCCCTTGGCGAAGCGGTGAAGGTGGCCATAAAGCGTGACTACGCCTCGGGCATGTGAGATCTCGAGCACGTTGCCGTAGCCACCCTTCCTGCCCGCGAAGGACACGCGCCCATCACCTGCGGCCCGAACCGGAGTGCCGGTCGGCGCGGCGTAGTCCACGCCCTTGTGGGCGCGAATGGTGTTGAGGATCGGATGCCGTCGATTCGGATTGAAGCGCGAGCTGATGCGCGTGAACTCCACCGGTGTGCGGAGGAATGCGCGATACATGCTCATGCCTTCC